>FUWD012833135.1_pt1 | contig 22696 bp, 21 predicted proteins | sample 1063281 | NCBI WGS metagenome assembly FUWD01 (sample SAMEA79048168, study PRJEB19326) | metagenome | biome: marine | reverse complement strand
GACGATGTGTTTACTACCGAGGCGAAAGCGGTCTTCGTTTTCACCTTGGCCCGTGCCGGGTATTTTACCGCAGACCCATCGTGACCAGATACCACGATCCAATGCTGGCTATGTATCCAACGGCGATAGCGGGTACCCACTTTAAATGCGACATAAAAGTGTAGTTTTCGCGATCAACTCCCATAACCGCGACTCCTGCAGCAGATCCTACTGAAAGTAAACTTCCGCCTGTGCCCGCGGTAAGAGTGATGAGTAGCCATTGATCAAGGCCCATCGCGGGATCCATTTTGAGCACCGCGTACATTACGGGTATGTTGTCAACAACCGCGGAAATTATTCCAACGAGGACGTTGGATATTGTTGGGCCAAAGTTACCGTACATGTTTTCGCTGACGATAGCCAGGTACCCAATGTATTGAAGCGCCCCAACGGCTGTGAGTACACCGAAAAAGAAAAGGAGGGTGTCGAATTCCACGCCCTCCACTTTTTTAAAGATATCGAACCGGGGAGTTGTCCTGCGTTCATCGGAAATACCCATATCCAGAAGAAACTGCTTTTCTCCCCATTTTTTCAAATAGAAACCTTTCATCATGAGAAGCCCCAGACCCAGCATCATACCCATGAAAGGGGGGAGATGAAGAAACTGGTGGAAGCTGACCGCCATGGCGACCGTTAAGATACCAAGGCCGATAATAACTTTAGCACCTGGTTTGAGTTTTATCTCTTCATCTCCTGCTTCGGGATGTTCGTTAGGTACGAAGGGATACATGATCAACGCCGGGATGATCCAGTTAACGACTGAGGGGATCATGAGGTATGAAAACTTAAGAGTTTCAACCTTGCCCGATGTCCATACCATCAAAGTGGTGATATCACCAAATGGACTCCATGCGCCGCCGGCATTCGCGGCGACAATGATATTAACAAATGCCGGAACAATGAATGCTCTATTCCCATTACTGACCGCCAGTGCGACTGTGGACATGAGGAGTGCACTGGTCAGATTATCCGCCAATGGAGATAAAAAGAACGTGATGATACCCGTTGCCCAGAACAGTTTGCGGAATCCTAATCCTCTACTCAGTAACCAGGAGCGCAGGCATTTAAAGACATTTCTCTCATCAAGTGTATTGATATAGGTCATCGCTACGAGAAGGAAAAAGAAAAGCTCGCCAATTTCAGCGATCAATTCCTTGACATGGTCATGCGCATGTCCTCCGCCATGACCTGCCTCATAAATGCCAATGATGCCCCACATGACGCACCCGATCAAAACCACCGGTTTTGACTTACGCATGTGAATTTTTTCTTCAAAAATAACCAGAGTGTAGGCGAGGAGAAAACAAATCAGGGATAAGTAGCCCGCCCAGGTATTAGCAAGATTTTCCATCAGTCAGTGCCCTTTCCACAATGGTGACCGTCTCGGTTTGCTCTTGTGATATGTTTGGAAACTTTAGTGAGTATGGTCAGTTGTCGCTTTCCGTTGCTTCCCTATTGATAACATCGAATAATCTGATGTCCTCTAATTTATCGAGGTTACGTAAACGGGCATTATGATAATCCGTGATTTTACAAATGACAAGAAATATTAGGAGATTATGCTAGCCAGGAAGAGGGAATGTGAATAAACTTTAATAAAATCAAATGGTTATTAGGTTGTGTTTGAAGTTGACTGGAACATAATATGTGCTAACATTCGGTAGGTGTGTAGGAGCGTTTTTATTAACTAATCATTTGATTTTAATTAGCTTTTGTCAGCCGCCCAATACCTCTCCGAAGGCAGGGAGTTTATCGATGCCGCTATTTGCAGGTACTTACCGGAAGAAACCACTTATCCGGAAAGTATCCATAAAGCGATGCTTTACAGTGTCCTCGCCGGTGGCAAGAGGCTGCGGCCTGTTCTCGTAATCGCGGCGGCTGAGGCTGTCGGCGGAAATCGGCATGATGTCCTTCCCTTTGCGGTTGCCACTGAATATGTTCATACCTATACGCTGATTCATGACGATCTCCCGGCACTGGATGACGATGACCTGAGGAGGGGGAAACCGACGAATCATAAAGTATTTGGCGAAGCGATAGCCATCCTTGCAGGTGATGCTCTACTCACACAAGCGTTCTACCTGATGACCTATTCGGAGTTGATGGACTCTGTAGCCCCAGGAAACCTTTTACGGGCCGCTCATGACATGACCAGTGCCCTTGGAACTGCTGGGATGATTGGCGGTCAGGTTGTAGACATCGAATCGGAGGGCAAACCGATTGATGCGGAAACGCTGGAATACATTCACATTTACAAAACAGGCCACCTTATAAAGGCCAGTATCCGGGCCGGGGCGATTTTGAGCCAGGCCAATACCGAGCAACTGAATGCTTTATCCACCTTTGGAGCCCATATTGGTTTGGCTTTCCAGATCGTCGATGATATCCTTGATATCACTGCCGATGAAAGTCAGTTAGGAAAAGATGTCGGGAGCGACCTGGATAAAGAGAAAGCAACCTACCCGGCTCTTTACGGATTGGAAGAATCGAAAAAGAAAGCAGAGAAACTGGTAGAAGATGGAATAGCGTGTCTCGATATTTTTGATGACAGGGCTGATCCTTTGAGAGAAATTGGACGGTTCTTTGTCCAGCGAACATTTTAAAATAACTCTGGCGAGTGTTTTAAAAAGTTTCAACGAGTATTTAAAAAAACATATTGGGCCGACCCAAGGGCCATAAGGTACTTATACAAACGTAGGTTCAAAGTCTCCTCTGTTTGCAAACAATTTAATCTGGTACCCGCATGAGCAAGTTTTTTGACGACATTAATAGTCCTGCGGATTTAAAAAGGGTAAAAAGGGAAGATCTTCCCAAGGTTGCTGAGGAAATCAGGGAGCTACTTCTGCAATCGATATCCAAGACAGGGGGGCACCTGGGTTCGAACCTGGGAGTTGTCGAATTGACTATGGCCTTGCATTATGTTTTTGACAGCCCTGTTGATAAATTCGTTTGGGATGTTGGGCACCAGTCTTATGTCCACAAACTGTTGACTGGGCGTAAAGACCAGTTTGATAAACTTAGACAATACGGAGGTCTATGCGGGTTTTCCAAACGGGAGGAAAGTGAACACGACCATTGGAATGTCGGGCATGGTGGAACCTCCGTTACTGCGGCGCTTGCTTTTGCTAAAGCTCGAGACCTTAAAAGGGAAAAAATAAAGTTATCGCCATCATCGGTGACGGTTCGCTCACGGCAGGTATGGCTTTTGAGGGATTGAACCATGCGGGTCATCTTAAGTCCGACATGATCGTGATTCTAAATGATAACGAAATGTCGATTTCGACCAACGTGGGAGGCATGTCGGCTCACCTCAGTCAAATACTGACCGGACAGGTCATGACTAAGTTCAAGCGCGAAGTTGATCAAATGCTTCTTGCAATTCCTGGAATAGGTAAAGATATCTCCCAGTACGCTCATCGTCTCGACGAGGCTATCAAGGGTGTGTTTATTCCGGGTCGTTTGTTTGAAGATCTCGGCTTCCGTTACATAGGGCCGGTCGATGGGCATGACACCGATTTGCTGATAGATACTCTGGGCACGGTGGGCGAACTCAAAGGACCTACCTTGATTCATGTGGTCACACGCAAGGGCAAGGGATATGAAATTGCAGAAGAAAAGGCCGATGTATGGCATGGGGCGAAACCGTTTGATATCGCTTCCGGCAAGTTCATAAGCGGCAAGAAGTCTCATCCCGCATACACCAATGTATTTGCCGAAACGCTGATCGAATTGGCTAAAGAAGATGAGAAAATCTTAGGTGTTACCGCCGCCATGCCGGACGGAACAGGAATCGGCAAGTTTGGCAAGGTGTTTCCTGAACGTACTTTTGATGTTGGAATGGCAGAACAACATGGTGTGGGATATGCGGCGGCGTTGTCTATTGAAGGATTCAAACCGGTTGTTGCTATTTATTCAACATTCATGCAAAGGGCTTATGATCAGGTGGCTCACGATGTTTGCCTGATGGACCTCCCCGTCACCTTCGCGATGGATCGTGCGGGTATAGTGGGGGAGGATGGTGCGACGCATCAGGGATTATACGATATTTCTTTTCTGCGCACTTTACCCAACATGGTGATCATGGCACCGAAAGATGAAAACGAATTGAGGCATATGCTCAAGACTTCCATCAACCATCCGGGACCGTCCTCTTTAAGATATCCCAGAGGCGCTGGCCTTGGGGTCGAGCTGGACAAGGAAATCAAGGAACTCGAAATTGGAAAAGGAGAAGTGGTGAAAGACGGAGCGGATCTGGCCATATTTGCTTTCGGGACGATGGTTGACCCTTCTATGAAAACAGCGGGCATGCTCGAAGAAAAAGGGCTCAGCGTTGCGGTGATCAATGCACGCTTTGCCAAACCCATAGACGAGGACCTCGTTCTGGAATATGCCAGGAAAACAGGTTGCATCGTAACCACAGAGGAGCATGCGGTGCAAGGCGGATTCGGCTCAGCAGTTCTTGAAGCCCTGCAGGATATTGATGAAAACATTCCTGTGAAAACGAAGTGCATCGGGGTGCCTGATATTGTTGTTGAACATGGAGCGGTGGGCCTAATAAAAAAGGATATGAAACTCGACTCGGAAGGAATGTTCGAAACTATTTTATCTTTTGTCAGCTCTGAGTCGAGTTCGACCACCGAGGGTAATAGAGATAAAGATTTTTCTGGGAATGGTAACAAAGAACTCAAAAGTGGCATTAAAAAACCTATTACATTCAAACAAACTGTCAATGGCTAGAACCTCTCAAGTTAAACGATCTACCAACGAAACCGAAATTGAAGTCAGCCTCAATCTGGATGGTCAGGGGGAAAGTGAAATTGATACCTCGATGCCCTTTTTGGACCACATGCTTTCGCAGTTGTCCCGGCATGGATATTTCGATCTCAAGGTAAAAGCAAAAGGGGATACCCACATCGACTACCACCACTCGGTAGAAGACATAGGGATTGTTCTTGGAGAAGCATTTGCCAAGGCGCTGGGCGATAAAAAAGGTATCCGCCGATTTGCGGACACTCAGTCCCCGCTAAATGAGGCGCTGGCTCAATGTGTTGTCGATATAAGCGGTCGTGGATATTTTGTGTTCAACGCAACGCTTCCAAAATCAAAAATCGGCGAGTTTGATGTCGAACTGGTGCCGGAATTTTTTCAGGCGTTTGCCATAAACGCTGGCATCACCCTTCACATGAACTGCCCCTACTGGGAAAATCTCCACCACATCGTTGAAGCCCTGTTTAAATCCTTTGCCCGCACACTGGACTTGGCCTGCTCTCTGGACGGGCGGAGCAATCAGGTACCGTCTACCAAGGGAAAGTTGTAATGATCGCCGTGATCGACTACGGCATGGGCAACCTGCGTTCTGTACAAAAGGCGCTGGAGGTTGTTGGTGCCGACGCAGTTGTGACCCATGACCCGGAAACTATTCTCAAGGCAGACTCCATTGTTCTGCCTGGCGTGGGTGCTTTTAAAGATTGCATGACCAACCTTGAGAAATTGAAACTGGTGGATCCCATTCGCAAGTTCATCGACAGTGGCAAGCCCTTCCTGGGAATTTGTCTGGGTTTCCAGGTGCTGTTTGATGAAAGTGAAGAATACGGTCCCGTTGCTGGGCTTGGAATCCTGCCGGGGAAAGTGGTGAAGTTTCCCGAAGGAATTTCAGAGACGGAAAGCGGTCCAAGAATGAAAATTCCTCATATGGGTTGGAATCAGATCGAAGTGAAAAAAAAAGATCCTCTATTCGAGAATTTTGATGTTGCGCCTTATTTTTATTTTGTGCATTCCTACTATGTGGTTCCAAAAGATCAGGAGGTTGTCGCCACCGTCACCAACTATGGTTTCGAGTTCGTCTCCGGTGTTCAGCACAAAAATATTTACGCATTTCAATTTCACCCTGAAAAGAGCCAGACTCGGGGACTTTCTCTTCTCGAGCGGTTTTCTCGCCTCAATTGAGTTTGTCAGCAAGTAAATCCCGTTTCTATTTAAAAGGCATCGCAATGGTCACGGTCACACTCACGCTGTGGGGAGTGTTGCCGATACTTCTTAAGCTGGGGCTTAATTACTATTCCGCCGGGACCATTGCCTGGTTCAGATTTTTCTTTTCTTTTTTATTTCTGTTTGCATTTCTTTCTGTGTTTCGTTCAGGGGGTGAAATACTGGTGCGCCCGCCTGTCCTGGGAATATTAGGAGGAACTGCGCTGGCGGGAAACTATTTTGCCATGACCCAGGGGATTCACTTCAGTGGACCTTCTAACGCCGCGATCATTATTCAAGTAGCGCCGGTTCTTCTGGTTATTGCCGGGATTTTTCTTTTTCATGAAACTATTGTGGCAAAGCAAGTGGCGGGTATGATTCTGGCCATGATTGGTTTTTATCTGTTTTATCTGGATCGGCTGGGAAACGCGCAGGACACTTTTCAATATTCTTCAGCTAACGGATGGATTTTGTTTGCGGCGGTTGCCTGGGTATTATATATGATCTGTCAGAAGCGGTTGAGCGCGAAGTATTCGGCACAAACACTCAATCTTCTTGTTTATGCTGTGGCGACGATTGCGTTGATTCCTCTGGTCGAGTGGAAGGAGTTTTTGGGCGGTGGCTTTGCCGGGTGGTTGCTTCTTTTTATTCTTGGATTGAATACATTAATTGCTTACGGCGCTTTGGCAGAAGCGGTGGAATGTATTCCCTTAAGTCTCATCAGCATCCTAATAACACTTAACCCCTTTATCACTTTGAGCGGGATGTGGATATTGAATACATTTGGAGTGGAGACGCTTCCAGTGGAGAACATCAGTGGGTCAGGTTATCTGGGCGGGGCTATCGCAGTTATTGGTGTTGTTCTCGTGGTCGTTTCCCCGCAAAAAAGGAAAGCCACTAGTTAGAAACTTTTATTCCGGTAATAACACCCGTAGGAACCGCTTCTACTCTGAAATGACGAATATCATTAACTCCTGCTTTTTCCAGCCAGCGAGTCATTTCATCAACCCCATGCGCTGAACCGCCTTCGGTCAGTAGTCCAATATTTAAACTGAACAAAGTGTCAGGAAGCGGACCTGTTCCATCCTGATTCGTGCAGAATCCGTGAAGGACGATACGCCCTCCCGGTTCCAGGGCATTGATTATTTTATTGATCAGGTTTTGTCCTGAATCAGCATCGTACATGTGAAGGACATTAGCAACAAGTATAAGATCGTAACCCGAACCCAGGTCGTCTTTTTCAAAATCTCCTGCCAGCGTGTCCACCCGGTCTTCGAGGTCATAGCGTTTGATGTAATCTTTTGCCACCTCCAGCACAGGGGGGATATCAAACACAGTTGCCTTGAGATGACTGTGTATTTTTGCCCATTCCAGAGAGTAGGTGCCCGGCCCGCCACCCACATCAAGCATACGGTTGGCATCACCGAGAGGGATTTCCCGTGCGATCATTTCCGTAGCCTTCAAACCCTTGTCATGCATCGCATCAATGAAGGCCCGCATATTTTCAGGATCGGTCCCCAGCATGTCCATAATACTTTTAAGCTGTTTGCCAGAGCGGACGAAGTCAGGCAATTGGGTCCATACCGGGAGCAGGTCGTAGATCAGTTGAATCCACTGCTTCATGCAATGGTCGCCTTTTTCAGTGAGGTACTTCCGCCACGCATCCGGCATATGGAACCGGTTATCTTCCTTGACCAGAATCTCCATACCTGCTAGCGCATTGAGCAACCGCTCTGTCCCCTTGAGAGAAAGAGATAAAGCATCCGCCACCTGTTTGGCGGTTACGGGGGCTCCCGACAGTTGGTCAAAAATACCAAGTTGGTTAGCGGTCATCAGGACCAGCGGCGGTTGATAGCCTTGAAGAATTTGTCCAATTTCTTTTTCAACATCCATTGCGTAAACCCCTCACATGTAAGTTTAAAAATACTGACAGGATAACAGGATGCAATCCATAATAAAACAGCCCCTTTTCCAGGGAGGTCTTTGCGTAAGGGGTATATTTTGGTTTTGTAGCTTGCCCATTTATGGGCGCTTTTGACTATATAAGGCTACCGATAACTACCCAATTTATCCTTAAAACGCAAAGGAGTACCTGTTTAGAGCAAAGCGCTATTGATATATAATGGTCAATGGTAAAAAGTAAAATAAAAATTAATTGCCAGAGAGTATCAGATGGAAGGAAGAAATACAGGGCTTCGTAGTATATTCATTATATTCTGGGTGATCGGTTCCATCTTCTGGGTTCTGATAGGGGCGCTGGATGGAGACTTCATGCGAAGCGTGATCACCATAGCGATAGGATGGGTAATCCTGTTTCTTTACTTCTGGCTTAAAGATGAGTACATGCGTAAAAAATGGGGCGGTCAGGAAGAGGAGTAATCTTCAGCCACGGTTAATTATCCTGACCTCTGCCTTTTTTCATGGCCTTTTCGATTTCGCGGTTTGCTTCGCGTTTTTTGATGCTCGCACGTTTGTCGTGGAGTTTTTTGGCTTTGGCGATGGAAAGCTCTACTTTGGCGATCCCGTTTTTGAAGTAGACTTTGAGTGGGACCAGGGTATAACCTTTTTCCTGCGCCCGGCCTATAAGTTTGTTGATCTCTCTCCGGTTTAGCAAAAGTTTTCGCTGGCGGGTGGGGTTGAGGTTGTACTGCTGGGCCGGACTGTATGGGTTGATATGAAAATTGTTCAGCCAGACTTCATTTCTCTCCACACTGGCGTAACTGTCGGTCAAGTTTGCTTTACCATCCCGCAATGATTTAACCTCAGGGCCGCGCAACATCAATCCGCATTCTATAGAATCCTCTATAAAATATTCGTGTCGCGCCCGCTTATTCTGGCAGATTATTTTTATATTGCTCATAATTTTACGTAATGAAAGGATGCTTCAGCCTCAAAGCTATAGAGAGAGCTATATTTGCGGGTATCCTATGACTGTATCTTCTTTCACTTCCTTGATGATGACGGGGACCAGTTGATTTTGCAATGAATCTTCTGTTTGTACAAGAATGGGAACGTAATGTTCGGAATGGCCTTTGAGTATTCCATCGGAATGTCTGCGGTCTTCAATGAGTACAGTGACTTTTTTTCCGACAAGGGCTTTGCGGAACCGGTCCGCTTTTTCTTTTATCAAATCATTGAGAATACCGCTACGTTCTTTTTTCAGGGTGTTTTTGACATCGTTTTTAAACTTGTGCGCTTCCGTCCCGGGGCGTGGTGAATAGGAGAAAACATGCAGGTAAGAAAACGGGAGTTCTGCTATGAGTCTCCGTGTGCGTTCAAAATGTTCATCATTTTCGCCGGGGAACCCTACAATGACATCGGCGCCGAGTCCGAGAGGCGCTATGCGCTCGGCGGCACACCGCACTACATTCTCATATTGCTCGACATTATAGTTTCGTCTCATTTTGGATAGAATTTCGTTATCGCCGCTTTGCAAGGGGATATGCAGGTGCGGGCAGACCTTTTCGTGGTGGGCGACAAGCTCAATCAGGTTGTCGTCAATTTCCATGGGATTGATCGAGCTCAATCGCACGCGGAAGTCGCCGCTTAAATTCGCTATATCTCTGACCAGTGACGAAAACGTTTTTTTTGAATGGAAATCCATCCCCCAGGTGCCAAGGTTGATACCGGTGAGTGTGATTTCCTTGTAACCAGCATCGATGGCTTTTCGAACGTTGTTGATCACATTTTCTCTGGTATCGCTGGCGGATGTACCACGTGCGCGTACAACGGTGCAGAAGGAACATTTTTCGTCACACCCGGTTTGTACTTTGATGATGGCCTTGGATCTACCTTGAAACTGTGTGACGGGCAGGGTGTGGAACACTCGTTTGCTATGAATGTCGGACATGCTGATCTCTGCAGGTCCGGATTGTTTGTCGACCCGGTCATTTTTCAGTTTTGTTTTAAGCAGGTCGGCAATTTTTAATTTATCCGCGTTTCCCAGGACGAGATCGAGCCCATCCAGTTGTGCCACTTCTTCTGAATTGAGTTGAGCGTAACAGCCGGTGAATACCACCATCGCGTTTTCGTTTATGGCCAGCGATTTTTTAACCGCGAGTCGGGAACTGTAATCACTCCGTGCAGTCACGGTGCAGGTGTTGACAACATAGATATCTGCTGTTTCGGAGGACTTGACGATAGAAAACCCTTCCTGCTCAAGAAGTACCTGCATTTCTGCGGTGTCGTGTTGGTTAGTTCTGCAACCCAATGTTGTGAATGCGACTTTCATTATAATGGGGCTATATTAAAAATTATCTTCTCAGGGTTTCATGGAAGCTCATCTTAGTCCAGTGATTTTTCTGAATCAACCTATAATTCAAATGCTTAATCAGTGTTATCTAGCAAGGGCTTGACCGGTATGGGCGAGTCTGCTAGTATCCAAAAATCTGGTGTTCCTGCGAGGCTTTTCTGACCCCTAGAAGTTGTTGTCAGGTGTTTGACGAATCTTTTTATCCTGTATAGTAGGGGGGATTGTGCAGAAAATTCAGCGTACAACAAAAACCTTTCTGGAAAACTGGCTTCAAAAAACGGTCAAGCAGTATGTCGTGGCCATGAATGGTCGTGATGATGGCAAGCTCCATGATCTTATATTGAGTGGAGTGGAAAAACCGCTGATAGAAATGGTTCTTAGTGAAACCGGCGGTAACCAGACTCAGGCCGCAAGCATACTTGGTATTAACCGTAACACCCTCAGAAAAAAAATCAAAGATTACGATCTCAAATGAACTCAAAAGGCCTTGCGGTCGTTGTGCTTGCGGCAGGAAAAGGCACGCGAATGAAGTCCTCCCTGGCCAAAGTGCTTCAACCGCTTAATAAGCAACCTTTATTATATTATGTGCTGGAGTCTCTGATTCCGCTCAGTCCGGATTTGTCGGTCGTGGTGGTCGGGTTTCAATCGGAAAGAGTGAGGGACGCGTTTTCGGACAAAGGTTTGATCTTTGTCGAACAGAAGGAACAACTGGGAACCGGTCATGCCGCTCAGCAGGCGGAATCTGCTTTGAGTGATTTTTCTGGAGATATTCTGGTCGTTTGTGGCGATATGCCGTTCATTAAATCCCAGACACTAATTGACCTCGTGAACAGGCATCGGAAAACAGGCGCTGGTTGTACGGTTCTGACTCTCAAAGCACCTGAGAAAAAGGATTTTGGGCGAATTATCAGGGATGAGAAGGGGGCCGTAGTGAAAATCGTTGAAAATAAAGATGCTTCGGAATCAGAGAAAAAGGTTGACGAATTTAACTCAGGAGTCTATTGTTTTGACAAGAGTTTGTTTTGCAAGGCTTTAAGGTCTATTAATAATGATAATGTTCAGAAAGAATATTATTTGACCGATACGATAGAGCATGTAGTGATGAATGGTTTTGCCGTCGAAACTTTGCAGATCAGGGACACGGTTCAGCTTTCAGGCATCAACTCACAAGATGACTTGCTGGAAGCCGAACGAATAATGACGCAACAGACTTGATCCTCCTTAAATATTACCTCGCGTTTCGCTAACGTCATCAAGGACGAAGCCTGAATGAAAGCCCTTATCCTCGCCGCTGGCAAAGGCACCAAACTAAATCCTTTTTCAAATACCCGACCCATCCCGATGATTTCGGTTGCGGGAAAGACTTTACTGGAAAACAGTTTGTGTCAGTTGAAAAATGCGGGAATCACCGATGTGTATATCGTGGTGGGGCATCATAAGGAAAGGGTCCAGGATTTCATTGCTGAGAAATACAGTGATGGAATGAACATTCATTGTCTGGAACAGAAAAAAAATGCGGGTATTGGCGATGCGGTTCGACAGGTGAAGGATAAAATCTCACCGGGTGAATACTTCCTCCTGATTTATGGCGATACCCTGACAGATGAAAATATTTGTAGCAAGGTTCAGCAGTCATTCCATTCTTTTAAATGCCCCGTCGCGTCGATTTGCCTGCCGCCGTCGAATGAAAGTTTTGGCAATGTTTTTTTGAACGCGCAAATGAAAATTACCAAGATTGTGGAGAAGCCCAAGGGGGACAACTTTGGTAACTATGTGTTGGCGGGTGTTTTTATTTTACCGGAATCCTTCATTGGCTTGCTGGAGAAAAATAAGCTATCCATGGAGAAATCTTTAAAAGCACTGGTAAAAGAAGACAGTCTAATGGCTTCAATGTGGGAAGACGAGTGGCTGGATATTGTATATCCCTGGGAAATATTACAAGCTAACCGAATCATTCTGGATTCATGGACTGAGTCATCAATCGCGAAGTCGGCTGTTATGGAGTCGAATGTGACGATTCAAGGCGTGGTCAATATTGAAGAAGATGTTGTTATCAAGGCGGGAGCCGTTCTGGAAGGACCCTGTTCCATAGGAAGAGGAACTTATATTGGAAACAATTCCCTTGTTCGCAGTTATACCTCCATCGGGAGCAAGTGTTCAGTGGGGTATGGTGTGGAATTGAAGAACTGTGTGGTGCTTGACAATTCTGGCATAGGGCGTTTGTCGTTTGTGGGTGACAGTGTTATCGGGGAAAATGTTGATTTAGGCGCAGGGTGCATGACTGTGAACCGGACTGTGGACTGGCAAAAAGTTCAGGTGAAAAATGGAAAAACTTCCTTGCCATCGGGTCTGGTGAAATTAGGTGCATTTGTTGGCGATGGTGTGACCATTGGCGCGGGAAATACTATCCAGCCGGGAACAGTGGTTTCTCCGGGGAAAATACTTCCCGCCCGTTATTCGGTTACAAACAAAACGTAAATTAAGGGTCAATTATGTGCGGTATTAATGGTGTTGTTGGATTGAATAATGTTTCCGAAGTTTTGTTTGAGGGAATTCGCAACCTGGAATACAGGGGTTACGATTCCTGTGGCGTTGCTCTGATTAGGAAAAACGATCTCATGGTGCGGAAAGACACAGGAGGAGTTGAGGAATTTTTTCAAAAACAAAACATCCTTTCAGCTAAAAGCAAAATAGGGATCGCGCATACCCGTTGGGCCACGCATGGGAAGGTAACTAATAAAAATACTCATCCGTTTAAATCTTGTGATGACGCATTTGCCGTAGTTCATAACGGGATCATTTCCAATTATCGTTTTCTTCGTAACGGCTTGGTGGGGGAGGGACACAAGTTTAACTCGGATACAGATACTGAGGTGATTCCTCATTTGTTGGAAAAGTTTTACAAAAAGCACAAGAGTGTTGAGACGGCGTTGGTAAAGACACTCAATATGCTGGAAGGAACTTTTGCCATCGCAGTAATTTCCACTTATCATCCGGATCAAATATTTTGTGCCAGAAGAGAATCGCCGCTGATGCTTGGAATAGGAGATGAGTTGAAGTTTGTCGGATCAGATTTTAACGCGTTCATAGAATACACGAAAAACGCGGTTATTATGGAAGATGGCGAGTATGCCATTTTATCGAGGGATTCTTATGTGGTGAAAAGTTTCCTGACAAGGGAAGAAGTTGTCAAGTCCATCACAAAAATAGAATGGGATAGCGAAACGACCAAAAAGGGAGGCTATCCTCATTACATGCTTAAGGAAATTTACGAACAACCGCAGACCATTAATACCGCTCTGGAGCTGGACCCCAGGTCAATGGATGAAGTGGTTGATATGATTCATGAAAGCGAGAACGCATACTTTGTGGGGGTTGGAACCACATTTTATGTGGCCAAGTTTTCAAAGTATTTATTTTCCTCACTTGCGGATCGGTTTATTCCAGCCCTCAGCTCTGACGAATTTAAATCTTTGGCAACGGTAAATAAGAAGAGTCTCGTTCTCACTGTTTCCCAGTCAGGAGAAACTTTTGATACTATCAGCGCCCTGAAATACGCCAAGTTAAAGGGAGCCAGGACTGCCGCAATCGTAAATGTTATGGGGTCTTCCATTTCCCGGCTGGTTGACAAGGTTATTCTGCAGGGGTCTGGTCCGGAAATTTGTGTGATCAGTACGAAAGCGGCCTTTACGCAGATGATTATCATGACGATTATGGCCTTGAAATTGGGCCTCAAGAAAAAACGTTGAAGCGTAAGGAATACGATAAATCCATAGCCGCTATAAGTGAATTACCTGAAATCATACAAAATATATTGAACGAGCGATCGGGGTTTATCCATCGTGTTGCCCACAATTATTCCGGGATTAACAACTGGTTGTATCTGGGCAGGGGAATTTACTATCCTGTTGCGCTGGAGTCGGCGCTTAAGATGAAAGAGGTTGCTTATGTGCATGCGGAAGGAATGCCTGGTGGATTTCTGAAACATGGAACTCTGGCGATGATTGATCAAGATGTCAATTCCATCGTCTTCATTCCGCCTTGCGAAGACAAGGAGCTCTACGAAGCAACCATACACAGTGTTGAGGAAATTCGTGCTCGCTCTGGATTCGTCCTTGGGGTTCATTTTGATGAAGGTGGAAAAAATAAGGATTTGTTCAGCGAAGAGCTTATTCTGCCCCGTGTCGATCCGATTGTCGCACCATTTATACAACTGGTTATTGGTCAGTTGTTTGCTTATTTTACTGCCACCTCTCTGAAGCGGAACATCGATAAACCCCGGTCACTGGCCAAGTCTGTAACCGTAGGATAATCCTTCCTTAATTTTCATTCGCGAAAATATATTTTCTGTTTGCAGTTCTATTAAATTCTTGCCTTTGCTTTGGCCGGTCTGCTAGAGTGCGGTTTCCTTATTTATCAAACTCTTATCTATTTATTTATATGAGTAATATATATACTGCTCTGACCGTCGCCGGATTTGATCCGTGTGGGGGCGCGGGGCTTCAAGCGGATTTAAAAACTTTCTCAGCCTGTGGAGTTATTGGTAAGTCTGTCGCTACTTCCATTACGATTCAGAATACCTCTGGCGTTAAGGATACACATGATCTTTCTTCCGAGATTGTAGGGCAACAGCTTTCTGCTTTATTGGAAGATGGCAAACCATGCGCTGTAAAAACTGGAATGCTGGGGAATGATTCAATTGTTGAAATAGTTGTTCGTTTGCTTCGCCGCTATCGTGTGAAAAACCTGGTGGTCGATCCGGTCATACGTTCTTCTTCGGGCAAGTCATTATTGTCGCCCGAGGGAATAGAAGTACTCAAGAATAAACTTTTACCTTTGGCTTTGCTGGTAACGCCCAATCTTGCCGAAACGGAAATTCTATCTGGGGTTAAAATCCGCAAAGCGTCAGACAGGATTCGGGCCGCGCGTACACTAAGGAAGCTCGGCGCAAAAAACGTTCTTATTAAAGGAGGCCATTTAAAGGGTAAGCCGCAGGATTTTTTCTTTGATGGGAAACAGACATTGCTTCTTGATGCGGATAGATTAGGCTCGAAAGATGTGCATGGAACTGGTTGTGTCCTGGCATCGGCCATCACTTCGGGTTTAGCTAGAGGTAAAGATATTCTGACATCTGTTAATGAGGCTAAGGAGTTTATCGGGGTTGCTATTGCCGGGGCTGTTAAGTCTGGAGCGGGTGTCGCGCAGGCTGAACCCATGGCGGGCCTTTATCAAAGCGCCGATCAGTATAAAATGTTTGAGCGTGTTTTGCGCGCCGTTGAGGTATTGCAGAACGCTCGTGTCGGTGCACTGATTCCAGAGGTGCAAACCAATATCGGGTTTGGGTTGGCTGATGCACGTAAACTCGATGATGTGATCGGGTTTCCCGCTCGTATTGTCAGGTGTGGCGAGGATATATTGATTCCTGCTCCGCCCCGGTTTGGCGGGTCTCGTCATGTGGCTGATATTGTTCTGACCGTCATGCAGTTTGATCCATCCAAACGTGCAGTAATGAATATAAAGTATAACGCAGACTTGATTAAGATATGCAAAAGCTTAAAGTTCAGCGTAGGCTCATTTGACCGGGCAAAAGAGCCGAATCGGGTTAGAACGCTGGAAGGCTCATCGCTGGAATGGGGGACAGCCTATGCTATCCGCCATTGCGGATTTGTTCCCGATATCATTTTTGACAAGGGGGGTATGAGAAAGGAAGAAATGATTCGGGTGATAGCGGAAGATATAGAAAGTCTGACTGACAAAGTATTAAAAATCCACAAGCATTATTCGCGGTATCTCGGTCGGAAGTGAATTGGTGTCCAGATCGGGACCGTGTTGGCCCGAGCCCTTCGAAGGCTTTTTCCAATAATGAAGCTCTGGTTTCTTATAGCTGGGTTTTGTCTATTAGAATTTCTGAACGTTCCTTAAGGTTTTCCATCCATTCCTGAAAAACGGAGTTACCCTTATCAAGCTTCAGTCGAGTTGTTAATTCTTTCAAATCTTCTGGATCTGGGGCACTGGCTTTCTCGCGGTCCTGAACCCGAATCAGGTAATATTTGTTTCGTTCTGAAACCCACCCGGATTTCCCTATATCAAGTTCGAAAGCTTTTGCTTTCACCTTTTTCAAGTTTCCTATTCCTGGGATGGAATCAGACTGGTTAAAGAATGGGCTGTGTTTTAAATCCAGTCCCAGCTTCTTGATGACGGATTCAAGGTCGGTGGTGCCGTCAGAAATTTTTTGTGCAAATTCTTCAGATTTCTTTATTGAGAAGATCCGGTCTTTTTCTTCTTGTGACTTTTCTTCAGCCAGTTTCTGGACATCACTCAGCTCAGGAACATAGGATTTTTCCCTTGCGATAATTTTTGAAACGAAAGTGGCTTCGAATGTTTGAACGGGTTCTCCAACTTTGTTGTCTTCAAGTGAGAAGACTTGGTTAAAAAATTCAGGAGTCGCTCCAATTTCGGGAAGAACGTGATTATCTTTGGAAAAGAATGGGGTGGTTTTTATGGTCAATTTGTATTCCTGAGCGGCACGAGTCAGGTTCTGATCTTTCTCTGCTGAGCGGTAGATGTGCCTGGCAACACGCCTCATTTTTTGTCGGGTTTTAGTTTCTTTCAGTTTTTGAATTACTTCTTCCCTAACTTCGTCCAATGGTTTAATTCTTTCTTTATTCACTTCATCCAGTCGGATAATGTGGAATCCAAACGAGGTTTTTATGGGTTCGCTGATTTCGCCAGGCTTCAGTTTTTCTAATGCCCCCTCGAATTCAGGGACCATCATTCCTTTTGGAAACTCGCCCAGGCTTCCGCCTTTTTCTCCAGAGTTAGTGTCGTCTGAATGTTTTTTAGCCAGTTCAGCAAAATCTTCACCGCCCCTGATTTTCTTTATTATCCCATCGGCTTCTTTTTTAGCTTCTTCATCCGCTTTTTTTTGGGACTCCTCTGAGCTGTCGTTGCCTGGCTCGGGGCGGAACAGGATATGGGCGGCCTTATACATTTTTTGAACACGGAAGTCAGCTATTTTGGTTTTGTAATAATCGGCGATGTCTTCATCCCGGATATCTATTGAACTTTCGTAATCTTTCGGTATTACTTTGACATATTCCACTTTGATTTTTTCTAAAACTTCAAATCGAATTTTATTCTTCTCATAAAAGGATCTGACTTCTTCCTGGGTAACTTTTTCGGTCGACTTGAAGTGATCGTCGGGGAATACTACGTAGTCCAGTTTTACTTTTTCATTTTCTTTCCTGAATGCTTCGCTTACATCGTTTGGGGAAATTTTGACGTTGGATTTGATTAGATTTTCAATTTTTTCAAGGAGTAGAGATTCGCGTTGACTTTCCTCAAATTCACTGGGAGTCAGGCGCTTGTATTTTAAAAAATTTTGATAAGCGGTGTTGCTGAAGACCTTGTCTTTTTGAAAAGCTGAAAGGTTGTTGATATGGTTGATAACTTCCACATCGCTGACTTTAATATTCAACTCATCTGCTTTAATCAGAAGAAGTTTTTTCTGCACCAGAACATCGAGCGCCTGAGTTTTCAGGTCCAGTTTTTCGATAATGCTTTCTGAAAATTGATTGCCGAACTGCTCCCGATAAAAATTCATCAGGTTGTTGAAGGTGCGCTCATATTCGACCTGATTGATTCTGGCTCCTTGAACGGTGGCCACCGCTCCGCCACCGGAACCTGAGGCACCGCCCATCCCCCAAGAGTAGAAGATCGTTCCTATGAAGGCGAGTACGATAAGCCATAAGATTGATTTAATAAGCCATGAATCGGCATGTTCTCTAATGGTATTCAGCATTCAAGCGTTCTCCTGACAACTTTTTGGATTTTAAAGGGATTCAGTGCTGGCACATGATATATAACCCGACCTTGATTCGCAACCGTTTATTCATATTTCAATTTGTGTCCGATGCCAGTTGAGGTGGCTAAATTTGATGTGATAATGAGTTTGAAAGTGGATCCTTATCGGTACAACTCCTTATTTTTATTTATCTTGCAATTATTAAGCCCCCTTGTTATAAGTGTTTAGCTTCTTGTAAATAAAGAAGTTATTTAAATTGCGTTAATCTTTGAAAGGGTGTGACCGGTGCTTAATTTATTTTGGAATTTGTTTTCGAATGATTTAGCGATTGATTTGGGAACAGCGAACACACTGGTCTATGTTCAAAGTCGAGGAATAGTTTTGCGGGAACCCTCGGTGGTGGCCCTGAACATACAAACCAATGAAGTTATGGCAGTTGGGGCTGAAGCGAAACAGATGATTGGCCGTGCACCGGGCAGTATTGGAGCCATTCGGCCCATGAAGGATGGCGTCATTGCTCATTTTGAGGTGACCGAGAAAATGATCAGTCACTTCATCATGAAGGTGCACAATAATCGTAAAACCCTTGTCCGTCCCAGAGTGGTTATCGCTGTTCCATCAGGTATAACGCAGGTGGAAAAGAGGGCTGTGCGCGATTCTGCTGAATCTGCCGGAGCTCGCGAGGTATTTTTGATAGAGGAGCCGATGGCCGCGGCTATCGGGGTGGAACTCCCGGTTCAGAAACCTTCGGGTAATATGATTGTTGATATTGGAGGAGGAACTACAGAGGTAGCCATCATCTCCATGTCGGGAATTGTTTTTAGTAAATCGGTGCGTATTGCCGGCGACGAAATGGATGAAGCCATCGTCAACTACATCAAGAGAAAGTATAATCTTCTCATCGGCGAGCGAACCGCTGAAGAAGTTAAAATTCAAATCGGGTCAGCTTATCCCATGGAAAAACGCATGACCATGGAAGTAAAAGGGCGCGACCTTGTCGCTGGAATTCCGAAAACACTTATTATTTCTGATGAAGAAATTCGAGAAGCGCTGACAGAAACGTTCAGTACCATCGTTGAAGCAGTAAAAATTGCTCTGGAACGTACTCCTCCTGAATTGGCCGCAGATATCGTTGATAAAGGAATTATCGTTGCTGGAGGTGGATCTCTTATCAAGGGACTGGATATTCTCCTGCGAGAGGCGACCGGTCTTCCAATCACTTTGGCCAGCGATGCTTTATCGGCGGTGGCCTTGGGTTGCGGCAAAGTCCTGAATGACCCCAAACTCCTAAAAAAAGTATCCCTCTAAATCGTGCCTATCAGGCGAACCAAAGGCAAACATCTCCTTGTCGTTCTTGCCGGTATCGTGTTGGTTTCACTAGTGCTGATGACCATCAACATTCGGCATGGCAAGAACAACCTGTTTTTCGAGTCGATGGTGGTGTGGGCTTTTTCTCCCGTTCAAAACCTGTTGACTAATACCGTAGACTCTATTTCCGATGTGTTCGATCATTATTTTTTTCTGGTAGGTGTGTCCCGGGAAAACGAGCGCCTTCTTCTTGAAATTGACAGGTTATCCAGAAAAACAAATGAACTACTGGAAAAAAGTAAGTATGGGGAAAGAATTGAAAAACTGATCGACGACGTGGACCAAAAGGAAAGACCCGTTATCACGGCTGAGGTGATTGGGCGCGATGCCACCCAATGGTCCAAAATGGTATTCATCAACAAGGGAACTAATCATATGATTGAAGAAAACCTGGCGGTGATAACTGATGCTGGCATAATCGGACATGTTATTCATGCGTCGGCTGGAACCTCCAAGGTTTTATTGATCACGGACAGTCGTAGCGCAGTCGATTCATTATTTCAGGAAACCAGGGAGCCGGGAGTGACGGTGGGAACAGGTAAAGATGTTTGTGAAATGAAATTTGTTTCCGTCGAGGCAAATGTGAAGGTAGGCGATGAAGTGTTGTCATCGGGACTGGGAGGCGTATTTCCAAAGGGATTGATGATAGGCAGGGTTGTAGATGTTGTTAAAAAAAAGCAGGAGTTGTTTCAGGATATTACGGTTGTCCCCAGTGCAGATTTGTCGCGATTGGAGGAAGTGCTTATTGTTTTACCTGTTAAGGAGGATTCGTGATTCTTCTTATTTTTGTTTTAGTGCTGGTTTTATTATTTGCCGTGCAGACCACTTTTCTGGAATTATTTTCTGTAGGAGGTGTGATGCCCGACCTTGCTTTGATTTTTGTGGTTTATTGCGGTATTCATTTTTTGCGCAACGGGGGTATCGGGGTGGGAGTTCTGGTTGGCTTTATCCAAGACTGTCTTTCGGGAGCGCTCTTTGGGGTTAATACGTTGTCCAAAGGATTGACCGGTCTGTTTTTTTCGGCATTGAAAGATAAAATTATTGTCAAAGGTATTCTCCCGATAAGTTTTTTTCTTGTTGCCACCTCCTTGTTTGATGGGGTTATATATTTTTCTGCTTTAACGAGCTTGATGGGAGCGCAGATCAAGGGCGACTTTATGTTTTCCCGTATTTTGGTTTTTGCAGTTTTTAATGCCGTGGCAGGTCTTTTCTTGTTTTATGTTTTAGATGCTGGCAGGCAACAGCTGCATCGTAAATTCCCCAATCAGGTGTTGCGATCAACATGAGCTTTTTTCGATACTCAGCAGGATCTTCCGAAAGCATTCGTAAAAAAATTAAAATTTACGTCATTCTTGTGGTGATCACCTTTGTGGGTTTGTGGATGCGTGTCTGGTATCTGCAGATTCTTAAAGGAGAAGACTTCATGGGGCGGTCTGAAGAAAACAGGATTAGAAAAGCGTCCCTGCCCGCCTACAGGGGAACCATCAAAGATCGTAACGGTGAAACTCTTGTCAATATACGTCCGTCCTTCAATTTGTATGTGACTCCTGAAGATGCAAAGGGTCTATCAAATTCACTGGCTCTTCTTTCCGAAAAAATAGAGATAGATGATGAAAAATTGAGAGCAGATATTCGCCAGTCTCGCTCGTTTAAAAATGTATTGATAAAAAGGGATGTCGGGCGCAAGGAAGTTGCTTATGTTGAGGAAAACAAAATGCAGCTTCCTGGAATTCATATTAAGGTCGAACCGTTACGGAGTTATGTCTATAATGATCTTGCGGCTCACATCCTTGGCTACCTTGGCGAGGTTTCCAAGGAAAAGCTGAAAACCCCCGCGTACAGCAAGTACAAGCTTGGGGACATGATGGGTAAAAATGGACTCGAAAATATTTATGAGTTCAATTTGAAAGGTGAAAAAGGGTTCAAGGAGATAGAGGTCGATGTCTCGGGAAGGGAACTTAAGACATTGCGGAAGTTTCCTCCGGAAAGCGGCGACAGCTTGGTGTTGACTCTCGATGTTCGCGTTCAAAAAAAACTTGAAGAGTGGGTGAATGAACTTTCAAAGGAGAACCCGGTTGAGGGCTCGGTTGTGGTGATGAAAGTTCAAACAGGAGAGATCATCGCTATGGTCAGCAAGCCTTCTTTTGACCCCAATCTTTTTGCCGCTGGAATCTCCAGGAAAAAATGGAACAGTTTGTTGCTGGATAGTAAACATCCACTCCAAAACAGGGCTATTGACGGTCAATATCCCCCGGCCTCTACCTATAAGCTGGTCACAGCTTATGCGGCTCTCGCGGAACACCTGATAGAACCGGAAAGTACGATATTCTGTCCGGGACATTTCCGTCTTGGTCGAGGGCGTTATCGCTGTTGGAAAAAAAGTGGTCATGGTGCTGTAAATCTACATGACGCTTTGGTCCAGTCCTGCGATGTCTATTTCTATACTCTGGGCCATCGTCTGGGGGTGGATAATCTGGCAAAATACGCCAAAAAACTTGGCTTGGGAGCGCGTACTGGGGTGATGTTGAAGGGGGAAAAGCCTGGATTGATTCCATCTACACAGTGGAAGAAAAAAGCAAAAAACAAGGCGTGGTTACCTGGAGAAACAATTTCAGCTTCCATAGGTCAAGGCTACAACCTGGTTACTCCCTTACAGAGCGCGAGTGTGGTTTCTACTGTAGCCAATGGGGGTCTACTACTGAGACCTTATCTGGTTAAAAGAATTGAAGATTCTGAGGGTAAAGTGGTGAAGGAATTCTTTCCTGAGATTGTGAGAAATGTTGAATTCGATCCGGAAATTTTAAGCTATCTGAAAGAAGGGTTGCGGGGGGTGGTCAATGAACCTCGTGGAACGGGGAGCCGGGCAAGGATGAAAAATATTGTGGTTTCTGGAAAAACAGGGACCGCTCAGGTGGTGCGGAGGAAAGATGCGGATGAAACTGATCCTGACTCCGAAACACCATATCTATTTCGCGATCACGCCTGGTTTGTTGCCTTTGCCCCCTACGAAAAGCCTGAAGTTGCGGTTGCAGTTATTATCGAGCATGGAGGTCATGGTGGAGCGACTGCGGCTCCAATTGCTCGCAAGGTATTGGAATCTTACTTCGCTCACTATCCTCCAGCGAAAGTCGTTGAGTCGAATTAATTTTTCGCAAGTTAGTTATTTGAATTCTGGTACACCAAATAAAAAATCATCTGAATTATAATCTTTCACTTGAATCTTGTGCTCGTGTGAATTATTTGTTGCTAATTCTGTAGAGCGATGG
>FUWD013020792.1_pt1 | contig 22810 bp, 19 predicted proteins | sample 1063281 | NCBI WGS metagenome assembly FUWD01 (sample SAMEA79048168, study PRJEB19326) | metagenome | biome: marine | reverse complement strand
AATTATGAGAATTTTAGGATGTATTATGTCAATTATAAGATTTTTTATAAAAACTTCAGATTGTTGTTTTTTGCAAATTCTTTAGTAAACTCAACTATAATCAGGTGGTTAATTCCCGCTTTTTCAATGTGTTGTATTTTCTTCTCTTGGGTTTTTATAAATTTAAGGTTTGAATTTTCTTGCTCCAGCACAATGCGTGGATGAGGATAAAATGTAACAACAACAGTTTCTCCACCTATTTTAGTTGCCTCCACCTTCATTTGATTAAAAACAGCCTGATGGCCAAGATGAACACCATCGAAAGTACCAATGGTAACTACTGCGTTATTAACAGGTTTAAAATCCTTTATGCAATTGTAAATTTTCAATTATCTAAGTATATGGTTGAGGCTTAGGTTGAGAATGAATATCCTTTTTAATTTAATTATTAACCTTTTTCTCTAAACTAATTTATTCATTATTAAATATTGTGCTATTTGAACAGCATTTGTTGCAGCTCCTTTTCTAAGGTTATCAGCAACAATCCAAATGTTTAAACTATTTGGTTGCGAATTATCCCTTCTTATTCTACCTACCATCACCTCATCTTTGCCTTTAGTTAATAGTGGCATTGGATAAAAGTTGGCTTCCGGAAAATCAAACACAACCACACCGGGCATTGTACCAAGCAGCCGTTTTATTTCATGAATTGTAAAGCCGTTTTCAAATTCAATATTTACAGCCTCTGAATGTCCTGTTTTAACCGGCACTCTTACTGCTGTTGCTGTAATGCTGATATTGGAACTAAGTATTTTGTTTGTCTCTTCTATAAGTTTAACTTCTTCTGTAGTGTCACCATCATTATTAAACTCCCCTGCATGTGGTATTACATTAAGATCTATTTGGTGTGGGTAAAATTTAGTTTCATAATTTCCGGCTCGCTCATTCATTAATTGATTAACAGCCTTAGCACCACTTCCCGAAACTGCCTGATATGTTGATATCACAAGCCTTTTTATCTTGTAAATTTTGTGTAACGGCGATAATGCCATCACCAACTGAATAGTTGAGCAGTTTGGGTTTGCAATAATAGTGTCATTTTTATTTAATAAACCACCATTAATTTCAGGAACAATTAATGGAATATTATTATTCATTCGCCATGCCGATGAATTATCAATAACTTTTGTACCCACATCAGCAAATTTTGGCGCCCACTTTAAAGATGTTGTGCTTCCTGCCGAAAATATTGCAATATCAGGTTTCTTTTCAACAGCGTCTTCAATTGAAATGATGCTATATTCCTTTCCGGAAAAAGTAATTTTTTTTCCTGTAGATTTTGATGAAGCGACAGGAAAAAACTCAGTTACCTGTATATTTCTTTCTTCAAGAACTTTTAAAATGTCTCTGCCAACTAACCCTGTTGCACCTACTACAGCAATCTTCATTTACTTATTTATTAACAGTTTTTAGAATTAAAATCACTAACCTTCATTATTCATAAAATCTCTCGCAAAGGCGCTAAATCGCAAAGAACAAGTAAATTAAAAGCTAATTTCGAAAAAACTCAATTTTACTTCTCCAAACAAATTCATTAATCAAAATTACTCATATCCAATTTTTTGCGTCTCTGCGTCTTTGTATGATGAATTTTTCAGGCTAGTAATTTCAATAATTTTAATTTCAATTTACTTAATGATAAAAATATTATTAAATTTACAAATCAAAAACCTTTTACAGCCTGCAAAAATACTAAAATGAAACAAATATTATTATTGCTGTTCATACTTCTTTCAAATGTTCTTTTGTCTCAGACTTCTGATGATTTTGAAGATGGCAATTTTACTGAAAATCCGGTTTGGACAGGTGATCAAAATTTATTTAAAGTTAATTCATCCTTTCAATTGCAGTTAAGTGACACAGCTGAAAATCAAGCTTTTCTGGGAACTGCAAACACAATGATTGTTAATACAGAATGGCGATGCTGGATCAAGCTGTCGTTTAGCCCGTCATCAAACAATTATGCCCGATATTATCTTATTAGCGATAATGAAAATTTATCAGAATCATTAAACGGATATTTTTACAATTTGGAGAATCGGGTAGCAATGATGCAATTGAATTATTCAGGCAAGATGGAAATGAACTGATTTCTGTTTGTCGTGGTAGCGAGGGAATTATTTCTTCATCATTTGAAATTCGTGTTAAAGTAACTAGAGACGATAGCGGAAACTGGAGGTTATATGTTGATCAAAATGGGGGAGAAGTTTTTGTTTTCGAATCCGAGGGTGTTGACAATACATATTCTCAAACATCGTACATTGGTTACCAGTGTAAATATACATCAAGCAATAGCACCAAAATATACTTTGATGATGTTTATGCTGGCCCGTTTATTATTGATAATGATCCGCCTGTATTATTAAGTATTGCAACTGATACTGACAGTACTGCCTTGTTGAAGTTTAACGAAGCATTGAACGAAGGGAGCATTGCAATTTTAAATAACTACATTGTTGATGATGGTATAGGAAACCCGATTGTTGCTTATCGTGATGAAATTGATGTATCTATTGTGAGATTGGAATTTAGTATAAAATTTGAATTAGCCAAAAATTATTTAATGTCAGTATCGGGAGTTAAAGATCTTGCAGAAAATATGATGAATCCTCAACAATTAGGGTTTAGTTATTATCTGCCTCAAGTGTATGATGTGGTTATCAATGAAATTATGGCTGATCCAACTCCTCCCGTTGGTCTTCCTGAATATGAGTATTTGGAATTATATAATCAAACGGAATCTGACATTGATCTTGAGGGCTGGACATTAACAATTGGAACATCTGAAAAAACATTTAGTGCAGTTATTATCCCTTCGGGTAACTATTTAATTCTTGCAAAAGAAGAAGCACAGGCTGAGCTGAGTTCTTATGGTAATTTTTATGGTTTTAGCAGCTTTTCGTTAACAAACTCAGGACAAACAGTAGTCTTGAAAAGTAATAATGGAACAATAATTTCCAAGATATCTTATTCGGATAGTTGGTATAATGATCCGGATAAGGAAGATGGGGGGTGGTCAATTGAGCAGAAAAATCCTGCAAATATTTGTTCTGGTGGTGAAAATTGGACTGCATCAGAAGATAACAAGGGTGGCACCCCGGGAGCTGTAAATTCAGTAGTTAGCCATGTTTTGCTAACACCTCAACTGGCAAATCTTGAGATCTTTACAGACAATATATTACAGTTGTATTTTAACCAAAATATGGATGAAGAATCTTTGAGTAATAACCAAGCCTATGAAGTTAGTGGTGGTATTGGAAATCCAACTTATGTTTATACATGTTACGATGAGCCCCAAAAAGTTGAGCTTTATTTTGAGGATACATTTATACAGGGAACAAAATATGAATTAACTATTTCAAAAAGCATTATGAATTGTATGGGTTTACAACTAGCAAACGATACAATTATATGGTTCGGTTTACCCGATATTGCAGAAGCCAATGATGTTATAATTAATGAAATATTGTTTAACCCGTGGACAGGAGGAGAAGACTATGTTGAACTTTATAATCGTTCTGATAAAGTTATTGATTTGTCTACTTTGCAGATTGGCTCAATAAAAGAAAGTCCACCTAACCCTCCTGATACAACAATTGTTAGCATTATTAATAATCAATTTCTGTTACTTCCGGATGAATATGCATTATTAACGGTTTCTCCGGGCGCGGTAAAAAATCAATACATTACGACTAACCCACAAGCTTTTATACAAGTTGATCCCTTTCCTTCATATAACAATGATGATGGTAAAGTATTACTTACTTCTTACGACGAAATTGTAATTGATTCATTCAGTTATTCTGAAGAGATGCAATTCCCGCTATTGATTTATTATGATGGGGTAGCTTTGGAGAGGATTAACCCGGATGTTTCTTCAAATGATGAAAACAACTGGCATTCTGCTGCCGAAAGTGTTGGTTTTGGTACTCCGGGATATAAGAACTCACAGTTTGTTTCAAACATAATTACTGATGATAATATAGTTATTGAACCCGAAATATTTTCACCTGATAATGATGGTTTTGAAGACATCATAAATATTAAATATAAATTTGATGTACCAGGTTATGTAATGTCAACAACTATTTTTAATGCGGAAGGATATTTGGTAAAAAAACTAACAAACAACGAATATCTTGGAACAGAAGGTAGTATTTCATGGGATGGATTGCAGGATAATAATTCGAAAGCCCCGGTTGGTATTTATGTATTTTACATTACGGTTTATGATATTGAGGGTAATGTAAAGAAGTATAAGAAGACAGGAGTTTTGGCTACTAAGTTATAATCACATCAACTTCTGCTGAACTTTCCACCATCTATCTGGTATTTCGTGGTTGAGGGCAGTTTGGTAATCTTCGTATGAACATGGAACAAACTGATGTCGTTTATATTTTTGGCTTACCAGATCTTTTGAGCTTACTACCATCCACCATCTGCTGGTTTTTTTACTTTTCAGGAAAACAAGCTCATCTTCAAAATTATCAATCTGTACATTAAATTTAATGTAATCCTGATGATTATTTTCCGGAAAATCGTTTCTGCGATTAGAAAATCCATCTAAAAAATACCACATCATTTGAGCATAAAGGTGAGCTGATTGTCCATTATTATCTAATGATGGGTTAAGCTCGTAAAAACCAATACTGCTGAGTTTATCACTCATTCCGGCATAACGGCAAATTTTACAAACTTCTTCTCCGGTAAACCCGTTAGGCATAGCTCTGTCTGAGGCAGGAGCATCAGCATGTTTAATACTCGAAATATCAATGCTTAATATGTCAGCATCTCTTACCATTGGCTCAACCTCTTCCATTTCAGCCTTTACATTTCCAAGTCGGTTAGTGTCAAAATACAAATTTTTCATCAGCACAAGCGAATCCTGATCAATAAAATATGTTTGATAACCAATATTGGTGTAATTAAATAAGAAATTTGGTTGATGAAGGATGATATGACTTAGATAGGATTTGTTATTTAATTCATTTTCATCGTGACCAAGATCAAAAACGGCGTCAACGGAAGCAATATTTATTATTCGTCCAATATTTTCATATGCCAGGTAATTGGCATAAGTAATATCTTGTCCGCCACCAATTATCATAGTGACAACATTATTTTTTAAAAGTTCTGAAACCACTTCTTTTAACGCAAAATATGTGTCATCAATTTGGTGGCCACGTTTAATGTTACCAATATCAGCAATATGTAAATTATTCCAATGTGAGAATAATTTGTAAAACCATCCCCGAACCTCATTTGGAGCACTGTCACAACCTTTGTTTAGTGTGGCTCTGTCATCACCAACACCAATTATTGCAACATCAATTTTGTTAAGATCAGGAAATCCTTGTTCGTTAGTATATTTAATAATAACATCATCCAAGCGATATCGACCTGTATCGTTAGACGTTTTTAATTCTTCAATGTTTACCGGTTCGAGGTATGTGCTAATATCCATTACGTTGGAAATAGATGCATTTGGGCAACGAAGATAAATTATTTTTTCTTTTTAGTATATCTTTTTTTGGGCATGTTCTTAGGATCTTCTGAAATTTTATAACATTCCTCAAGTGTTAATGAAGCCGCATCAGTTCCTTTTGGTAATTTATAATTTTGTTTGTCGATTACCATGTAAGCACCGTATCTTCCATTTAGCAGTTGTACTTTATCATCTTCAGGAAAAATTTTGATGATTTTTTCTCTTTCTACTTTTCTTTTAGCTTCAATAAGTTCAATTGCCCGTTCAAGTTTTATTGATTCCGGATTATCATCTTTCTTAATTGAGATAAATTTACTGTCATGTTTTACATAAGGACCAAACCTACCGATGGCAACACTTACTTCTTTTTCTTCATAATTACCTAATATGCGTGGGAATTCGAATAATTTTAATGCTTCTTCAAAGGTTATGGTTTCAATACTTTGGTTTTTTCTTAACCCTGCAAATTTTGGTTTTTCTTCTGATTCAGTTTCACCAATCTGTGCAAGCGGACCAAAACGACCAATTTTTACATAAATATTTTTTCCGCTTTCAGGATCTACCCCTAACAGTCGTTCGCCGCTAAATTTACCCGATTTTTCTTGCGTGTCTTCTATTTTGGAATGAAATGGTCCGTAAAATTCTTTTATCATTTCATTCCATTCTTTTTTTCCTTCAGCAATCTCATCAAATTCCTTTTCAACACTAGCTGTGAAATTATAATCCATAATGTTGACGAAATTCTGTGATAAAAATTTGGTAACTAAAGAGCCAATATCTGTTGGAAAAAGTTTAGATTTATCGGAGCTAATGTTGTCAAAAAGTGTTTTTTGGGATATATTACCATCCTTTAATGTTATGCATTGTACTTTTTGTTTCCCCGGATCTCGGGTTTCTTTAACAACATATTCACGTTTTTGTATAGTAGAAATTGTTGGAGCATAGGTTGATGGCCTTCCTATTCCAAGTTCTTCAAGTTTTTTTACAAGGCTGGCCTCAGTATATCTTGGTAAATGCTTAGTGTAACGTTCACGACCAACCATTTCAATTAAAGAAAGTTCATCATCGGTTTTCATTGCAGGCAGAAGCCCTTGTTTTTCACCATTATCATCGTCGGTTCCTTCAAGATAAACTTTAAGAAACCCATCAAATTTTATTACCTCACCATTTGCTATAAATAGCTTGTCAGCTCCTGATGTTGAAATATTAACTACAGTTTTCTCCAAAGAAGCATCACTCATTTGAGAGGCAATGGTGCGTTTCCAAATTAAGTCATAAAGTCTTTTTACATCAGCATTTCCATCAATGGTTTGATTATTCAAATAAGTAGGTCTGATGGCTTCATGAGCTTCCTGGGCGCCTTTAATTTTAGTAATATATTTTCTTATTTTGACATATTTTTCACCATATAAATTAGTTATCTCTTCTTTAGCCATTCCGATGGCAGTATTTGATAAGTTAACAGAATCAGTACGCATATATGTAATCTTTCCTGATTCATATAGTTGTTGAGCTACACGCATTGTGTTGCCAACTGAAAACCCAAGTTTGCGAGAAGCTTCCTGTTGAAGAGTAGATGTTGTAAATGGTGGCGCCGGTGATTTTTTACCAGGTTTTTTTTCGATGGATTTAACCTGAAATTGTGCGCCAATTTGTTTTTCTAAGAAAATTAATGCTTCTGCTTCTTTCTTGAATTTCACGGAATATTCAGCTGCAAAAACTTTTTCCTTATTATCTGCAGGAAAGAACTCGGCAACAATTTTGAAGGCAGATGTGCTTTGATGTTTTTTAATTTCATTTTCACGCTCAACAATTAACTTTACAGCAACGGATTGGACCCTACCGGCAGATAATGATGGCTTAACTTTTTTCCATAATAATGGAGAAAGTTCATAACCAACAAGCCTGTCTAGTACTCGTCGAGCCTGTTGCGCCGATACTAAATTATGATCAATTGCCCTTGGCGATTTAATCGCGTTTGTTATAGCTCCTTTAGTTATTTCGTGAAAAACAATTCGTTTAGTATTTTCATCTTTTAGACCTAAAGCGTTAAATAAATGCCACGAAATAGCCTCTCCTTCTCGATCTTCATCAGAAGCAAGCCAAACGGTTTCTGCAGCTTTGGCTAATTTTTTTAATTCAGCAACAGTTTTTTTCTTGTCAGGACTTATTTCAAATTTAGGTTCAAAATCGTGCTCAATATCTACACTAAGTTTTGTTTTATTTAAATCCATAACATGTCCGAAACTTGAGCGAACAACAAAGTCTTTTCCTAAAAAACCTTCGATTGTTTTTGCTTTTGCAGGTGACTCTACTATTACGAGATTCTTTGCCATAGTAATAACTTTAGTTTTAGTTCCCTAACTGTGGAACAATAAGTTTTTGTAAAAATAAGGCTGCAAAAGTATATAAATCTTACATAATGAAAAATATGTAAGTAGTTTGTTTGATATTTTTATTTTTAGGAGGATGGAATTTCCTCAATTAAAAATAGTACACCATTGATATTTTCTTATTTTAAATCGATAGTTTCAATTTCTTCCAAGGTATCAGGATTTAAAACTCTTAGTGATATTTTTTCTCCATTAATATCAAACAACATTAGAGCGTATTGAGTTGAGAATTTTTCAACTGATTCTGACCAGGGCATTTGTTCTTGACCATAATACGGGGCACCTGCAGAGCCGTTTGTTATTTGCCAAAAAGGTCTGCCCACCTTAAGTTTCTTTCCTTTATAGCCTTCAGGATATATAGGTGTGTGTTTTGTGAGCTTCATTCTACTGTAATTGTGTTCATCTCCGCAAAGTAGGGCAACTACTTTATCGCTCTTGTTAATCATAATATTAAGAAATTCATCTCGCCGTTCAATTATTCCCTTTTTTACAGGGGTACCAGCAACTGTTGGGCGAATATTATTATTTCCATAATACCACATATCATTATTAGCATGACCCCCATTTGGAAATGCCGGCGTATGAATTGTTACAAAAACATGATCAATATTAGGATCGTTATTAAACTCATTTATTTTTTCATCGAACCACTGTAATTGGTTGTCCATAATATAACCATGTGGATTGCCCCCTATTTCGGGGATCATTGTTGTTGAGGGCGCATACCAATAATTTGAATTAAGCACCACCATTGCAATATTATCGTATATATAATAGAATACTGATTCACCGTATCCAGGGAAATCATTCTTATTTTTATTCGGATCATAATATGCACCATCTTCGCTTTGAGGCCCGTTTTGAGGATTTACAAAGTTATTTGAAAAAGTTTTTTCAGCCGAACTAGTTTTAAATGGAAATTTATCAATGGAAATTCCATATGGGCTGCCATCATCAAAAATATTTACCAAAGCCTCATGATTTCCGAAACCAACATTAAATGGGAAATAGTGCCACATAGGCTCTACTGCATTCTTCCAGTTGGCATATTCAAGGTTTGTTTGTCCTATACTTGATGAATATCCGTTAATGAGATCACCGGTAAATTGAAAAAAAGATGATCCTTCTGCCGCTGCTAATACAGCCATTTTTTTCATGATATAAGCATTAACACCGTAAATATTCCTTTCTCCACCACCGCTACCAGCTCGCGAATCACTTGTATATGCAAAAGTAAAAGGCAAACCGCTGCCATTTGTTGGGGCTGTTTTAAAATAATAATTAAGTTGATTATCACCATAGTTAACAGCATAATCATACTTAGTATTAGGCATAAGGTTGTCAATCTTTATTTCATGATGTTGACCATGGTTAATACCTGTTTCTATTCCGGCATATTTTTTTCCGTCAATTTCTACATAAGGAGAACATTGTTTATTTGTTTCAAACCAAATTACAGCCTTGTTATCCGAAACCATATTAATATATGGCCCTGCAATTACTGATAAATCAACTTCAAAGGGACCTTTTCCTTTAATATTTATTATACCATCGTATATTATTTTACCATAACTATCGGCAATTCTATATCCTATTTTGGCTTTTCCGTTCTTTTCCCACCCGGCAATATCATATTTTCCTTTTAGTATGCTAATATCAATTTCAGCCTTACCCTCAATTATTTTCGAGCTCTTTTTAAAATAAACAGGTTGCGGGTATTTTGAACTATTTTTTGCAAATAATCCATAATAAAGTGTGCCATAAAATTCTTTGTTATTGAAATTAAAAAATAGACCTATGTCAGATCCTGCGGGCTCAATTCGGAGATTGTAAAGAGTATAAAAAGTGTCTTTATTACTCATCCATGCTGTATCACCAGTTTTCACCGAAACAAAATACAAATCACCATTATCATTAGGCATTATACCAGAATATACTGCAGGAACCAGATTGCCGTGTTTTTGAATTGCACTTTGCTGACCATAGCAATAAAAACTAATTAACAAGAAACCTAATACGTAAAATATCTTTTTCATTTGTTTATTTTTTAACACTTAACAAAACTATTAGTTTTATCTTGATTATTGATAAGTGAAATGAAACAATTCCACGATATCTATTATTTTTTATACATTCTTAAAAAAATAGTAGATTTGCACCAACCAAACCAAAAGCTAAAAAACGCTGTAAATAACAAATAGTAACATACTAATGAGAACATATTTCCATAAGAGTTTTAGGTTGATTATTTGGATTAGCCTTGCATCTTTAATTTTTGCCTCTTGTATACCGCAAAAGAAAATGCTGTATTTGCAAGTTCAAGACGAAGCAGATACCCTATCCACATTTAAAAATGAGCGTAAAATTGAATATCTTGTACAGCCGGGTGATAATTTGTATATCAGAGTAGTAACGCCAGATGAAAAATCAACTTTTTTGCTTAATCCGTTATCAGCGGGTAATAACCAAAATATTGGTAATGATGCTTCGGTATACTTAAATAGTTATAGCGTTACAGAGTCTGGTTATCTTGATTTCCCAATGGTAGGTGAAATACTAGTAAAAAACCTTAATGTTGAACAAATACAGAAAAAAATTGAGGATCATTTAAATACATTATTAATACAATTCGTAGTTATTGTGAAATTGGTAAACTACAATATTACAATGCTAGGTGAGGTTAATCGACCAGGGCAATATAAAATATATCAGAATAGTATTAATGTTTTTGAGGCAGTATCAATGGCAAGCGATCTTACCGATTTTGCCAATAGAAATAAAGTTGCAATAATAAGGCAAACAAAAACAGGGTCGGAAGTGGTTTATATTGATATGACAAAGAGAGACCTGTTACTTTCTGATTATTATTATTTAAGACCTAATGATATACTTTATGTTCAGCCCCTTAAAGGAAAGCAATTTTCATTTGCTAATTTCCCATATGGTATTATGTTTGGTTTTATTTCATCAACTATTCTTTTACTTAATTATCTGAACAATTAAAATATAACAAAATGGCAATTGATAATTTTGAAGGAATTCAACAACAAGAAGAAAGCATTGACATAAAAGCCCTGTTTTTTAAATTTGTTCGATATTGGTATTTATTTGCCCTTACTGTTTTTGTGGCAATTGTAGTTGCTTTTCTTTTCAATAAATACACTAGTCCGGTATTTGAAGTAAACACTACAGTACTTGTTAAGGATGAAAAAGGCGCTCTCAGCGCAGCCTCAATGCTTGGTGGGTTAGGCTTAAGCAACACTCAGCAAAATGTTGAAAATGAAATAGGAATCCTTACTTCGTTTACTTTATCATATCGTGCTATACGCGATCTTGATTTTGAAATATCATATTTTTCAGATGAAGGGCTAATTAATACCGAAATGTATCATTCAGCTCCCTTTCGAAGTAATAATGGATACAAGTACTGCCCAGGCAGTTGGCATGAAGTTTAATATAGAAATTTTAAACATTAACGAATATTCGATTGAAGCAGAAGGAGAGCTAATTAAAAAATATAGTTTTTCAACTACTAAATATGATGATGCAGAGCTAGAAAATGTTAATTGGAAAAATACTTACCGCTTTGGTGAACTAGTTGAAAACGATTATGGCTCCTTCAAAATTATTCTTACTGATGCATTTGATGCCGAAAAAGACTTTGATGCGTCATATTATTTTATTTTTAGCGATTACCTGAGCTTAACAGAAAGTTTTAGGGGGTTTGAAATAGAACCGATTAACAGGGAAGCTTCCATACTGGAAATTAAACTTAAAAATAATAATACACAAAAGGCTGTTAATTTTTTGAATATGTTAACAGCTGTTTATTTACAACGTAGCCTCGATCAAAAAAATCAAATAGCTTCTAATACAATTAATTTTATTGACCGTCAGCTTGATGTTATTTCTGATACATTAACGGTTGCCGAAACAGACCTTCAAAATTTTCAATCGGATAATGAGGTTATGGATTTAAGTTTTCAGGCACAGCAAGTTTATGAATATATTCAAGATCTTCAAAAACAAAAAGCTGAGCTGGAAGTAAAATCACGTTACTACCATAACCTTAAAAATTATATTAAGAAGAATTCTGAGAAAATCGACCAGCTTGTTGCTCCTTCTGCGATGGGGATCGAAGACCCCGTACTTAATGCTCTTGTGTCACAGCTTATTTCGCTGTATAGTAAAAAATCTGAAATTCTACTATACTCAACCGAAAAAAACCCCTCTGTTATTAGTATAAACACCCAAATCAGAAGTACTCAAAGTGCCATACTGGGAAATATCAGCAATATTATTGAAAATTCAGATGAAATGTTGGTTGATATTGATGACCGCATAAATGATGTTACAAAAAGAGCTAGTTTCTTACCTGTAACACAGCGCCAGTTAATTGGTTTTCAACGACAATTTGACCTTGCAAACAATATTTATACATATCTTCTTGAAAAGCGTTCCGAGGCTCAAATCACAATGGCTTCTAATATGCCTGATAACGAAGTGATTGATATAGCAAGAGATGATTTGAGCAATGAGGTTTTCCCAAAGAAATCATTAAATTTAATGATAGCATTGATACTAGGACTTGTCTTTCCTGTTATTTATATTCTTGGTAAGGACTATTTCAACGACTCAGTAATAGAAAAGAAGGATGTTGAAAGCGCTACAAAATTCCCCATCATTGGCCAATTGTTACACTCCGATAAGGACACACAACTAGTTGTACTTGATTCGCCAAAATCGAGTGTTTCCGAGGCCTTCAGATCTTTGCGTACTAATATACAGTATTTAGTTAAGGGTAAAGATAAGATAACAATAATGGTTACTGCTGATATGGTTAGTGCTGGTAAAACATATGTTTCAATAAACATTGCCAGTATTTATGCTCAATATGGTAAAAAACCATATTGCTTGGATTCGACTTTCGTAAACCAAAAATATATCAGGATTTCGGATTAAGTAATAATGTTGGATTAACAACATATCTTATTAACAAAGCTACTATTGATGATATAATTCAGCCATCAGGAAAGAGTGAGCATCTTGATATTATTATGGCAGGACCTATTCCTCCAAACCCTGCTGAGCTGATTGCTTCAGAAAGGAATGCCGAGCTTTTTAGAGAACTCCGAGAACGTTACGATTATATTATTATTGACACTCCTCCGGTAGGGTTGGTAACTGATGCATACCTCCTGATGGAACATACCGATGTTAACATTTTCCTTGTTCGTCAGGCAGTTACACATAAAAAGGTTTTTGCTTCAATTATAAATGATATTGAAGAACGAGGTATGAAAATGGCCATAGTAATCAATGATATTAAGCTATCAGGTGGTGGATATGGTTATGGCTACGGTTATGGCTACGGTTATGGCTACGGTTATGGCTACGGTTATGGCTACGGTTATGGCTACGGTTATGGCTATGGTTATTATACAGATGATAAACCTGATAAAAAGAAATCTTTTAGCAAAAGATTATTTAATAAGGTTTAAACAATAAATTATAACTTTTATCATAAGTTTGAACATCTTTGGTTATGATTTCTGAAAAAGAAAAATTTGCCCTGATTGGTGCTGCCGGATATATTGCACCACGCCATATGAAGGCCATTAAAGAAACCGGGGGCATGCTTGTTGCTGCTCTGGATCCGATGGATAGTGTTGGAATTATTGATAGTTACTTCCCCAGTGCTGATTTTTTTATTGAACCTGAACGTTTTGATAGACATTTAGATAAACTTAGGCGATCAGGTGACGGCAAGGTAAATTATGTAAGTATTTGTTCTCCTAATTATTTGCATGATGCTCATATTCGTATGGCACTTAGAAATAATGCTAATGCTATCTGTGAGAAACCTTTGGTGCTAAACCCATGGAATTTGGATGGGTTACAGGAAATTGAAGCTGAAACGGGCAAAAAAATATTTAACATACTCCAGCTTCGGCAACACCCGGCAATTATTAATCTGAAGAATAAAATAGATAATCTTCCCAAAGATAAAATCCATGATATTGACTTAACATACATTACTTCCAGAGGAAAATGGTATTATTATTCTTGGAAAGGTAATTTATCAAAATCAGGGGGAGTGGTTACAAATATTGGAATTCATTTTTTTGATATGCTTAGTTGGATTTTTGGAGATGTAGTAAGTAATTCATTACACTTATTAAACCCAGAAAAAGCTTCGGGTTTGCTTCAGTTAAAAAATGCTAATGTGAGGTGGTATTTAAGTATTGATAAGCAAGACTTACCAAAACAGGCTATTCAGAATAATCAACCAACATATCGCTCAATTACAGTTGATGGTGAAGAAATTGAATTTAGTGGAGGGTTTACCGATCTACATACAGAAAGTTATAGAAATATACTATTAGATAATGGATATGGTATTTCAGAAGCAAGAAATAGTATAGAAATTGCTCACTTAATTAGAAATCAGAAAATAACCTCCAATCCGGATGTACAGCACCCATTCCTTTAAAAATTAAAATGAGTAATTCAAAAAAAATACTGGTATGCTATTTATGTAAAATCACGTACTGAGAAGAAAGTTGCTGTTGAATTAATGTATGAAAATGTTGATCATTATTTACCGCTAATTAAGAGACTAAAACAGTGGAGTGATAGAAAAAATGGGTAGAGGAACCCTTGTTCAGATCCTATATTTTGTAAATATTGAACCAACTGACTACTTTAGAGTATTACAAGTACAAGGCGTGGTTAAATACATATCTTTCGAAGGAAATGCAGTGCCCATTCCCGAACCTCAAATTAATGCCATTAAATATTATTTGGAAGAAAATGATCCGGAAAATATTGACAATGTAAAATGGGAGAAAGGTCAAAAAGTTGAAGTAATATCAGGTAGTATGACAGGGCTGCTTGGAGAGTTAGTTGAAATTCATGGAAAGCACAAAGTTAAAGTTGAAATCGATATAGTTGGCAGCACTCTTTTAATACATATCCCAAAGAATAAACTAAGGCTGTTATAAGATATTCTGTCTGAGTAACTAGCATCAGCTATTAAGCAAAGTTTATATTCAAAACTCAGTTATTTCTCTGTAAGTTATAGAGGGTCAGCTTTTTTTTATCTTTGCAAAAAATTTTTACACATGCAATTAAGTGAACAGGAACAGATAAGGCGCAATGCACTTCAGGAGTTAAAAAACCTTGGAATTAATGCTTACCCACCAGAAGAATATAAAGTAAGCGCATATGCTGATGACATAAAGAATCAATTTCCAAATGATAATAGCTTATTTCAGGAAGTTAGCCTTGCCGGAAGGATAATGAGCAGGCGTATAATGGGAGCAGCTTCGTTTGTGGAGTTGATGGACTCAACTGGTAGAATACAGCTTTATTTTAAACGTGATGATATCTGCGAGAGTGAGGATAAATCAATGTATAATATTGTATTTAAACGATTATTAGACATTGGAGACATTATTGGTGTTAAAGGCTATGTTTTGTAACAAAGATGGGTGAAATTACAGTTCATGTAAAAGAGTTTACGGTTCTTACAAAGTCATTACGTCCTCTGCCAATTGTTAAGGAAAAAGACGGAGAGATTTATGATGCATTTACCGATCCTGATCAAAGATACAGGCAACGTTATGTAGATTTGATTGTAAATGATGGAGTAAAAGATACATTTATTAAACGAGCACAGGTTATCCGATCAATGCGTGATTTTCTTAATTCCAAAGGTTATCTTGAAGTAGAAACACCAATATTACAGGCTATTCCGGGTGGCGCAGCTGCCAAACCATTCATAACGCATCACAATGCCCTCAATATTCCGCTTTATCTGCGAATTGCAAATGAACTTTATCTAAAAAGACTTATTGTTGGAGGCTATGAAGGAGTGTTTGAATTTGCCAAGGATTTCCGAAATGAGGGAATGAGCCGATTTCATAATCCTGAATTTACGCAAATGGAAATTTATGTAGCGTACAAAGATTATTTCTGGATGATGGAAATGACAGAGCAGATGATTGAAAAAATAACCCTTGATTTACATGGCTCTACTCAAGTCCGGGTTGGTGACAATGTTATTGATTTTAAGGCTCCTTTCAGAAGGTTGAGTATTCTTGGCGCTATTAAGGAATATACTGGTTACGATGTTAGTGATATGGATGTCGAACAATTGATAAACACCTGTAAGAAGCTTGGTATAGAAACAGATCCTTCAATGGGGAAAGGGAAACTAATTGATGAGATTTTTGGCGAAAAGTGTGAATCATTATTCATTCAGCCTACTTTTATAACTGATTATCCTGTTGAAATGTCACCGTTGTGTAAAAGGCATCGCAATAACCCTGAGTTAACTGAACGTTTTGAGCTTATGGTTAATGGAAAAGAACTTGCCAATGCTTACACTGAGTTAAATGACCCTATTGATCAACGACTTAGGTTTGAGGAACAAATGGAACTTGCTGCCATCGGTGATGATGAAGCTATGCTTATAGATCAGGATTTTCTTCGTGCAATTGAATATGGGATGCCACCTACTTCTGGTATGGGTATAGGTATCGACAGACTAGTTATGATAATGACTAACCAGTCTTCTATTCAGGAAGTATTATTTTTTCCACAAATGCGACCCGAGGCTGTTAAGAAAACATTTTCAGCTGATGACTATATAGACATTGGCATTTCGCCGGAATGGGCACCACATATAATACCGGCCGGGTTTATAAATCCTGAAGTTTTAAAGAAAACAAAACCTTCAGCAATTCAACAAAAACTAAATGGATATCGAAAGAAAAACAAGATAGACATCCCTGCAATTCAGATAGAAGATATTAACAATTGGTTGGCGATAATTAATTAGAACCCATCTTCGCATAGTAAATATATTGTATATTTTTAAGGTCGTAATTAATGATTTGCCTTGCTTAAAGGTACAATGGTCTTACGAACCCAAAATATAGCTATTATGTTTTATAAACAGCCACTAATATTAAGAAAAGCTTTAATGTTTTTTGCTTTCTTTTTTCTAGTTTCAACATTAGCTACAGCACAATCATATAATAAAACTAGTAATTCTAAGTCGTATTGGCAGATAAATGCAAATTTTGGAACAAGTATCTTTTTTGGTGATATTAAGCAATACAGAGTGTGGCCTGTATCAAACTATGAGAATGAATGGCGATTTGCAGGCGGATTACAGCTTATAAAACAAATTTCACCAGTTTTTGGAATAAGAGGACAAGGTCTGGTTGGCAATGTAGCAGGAACACGAAGGGAATGGAACAGGTATTTTGAATCAAACTATATCGAATTTAATTTAAACACAACAATAAGCCTACGCAATATTATCCGCAAATATCAACCAAAACAATTTTGGGATGCTTATTTTATTATAGGAATGGGATTAACCAATTATAATACTGAAGTCTACGACCTCTCAACAAAACAAGTGGTTCAAAATGTAGGCAATGGAAGCGGAAAAGGTATCGGTGGAAGTACCTTACAAGGAATAATGACTGGTGGACTTGGCTTAGACTTTAGGCTAAGTGATAAAATTAACCTGAATCTTGAGTCGGCAAATAGAATTATGAATTCCGATGATATGGATGGAAGGGTTAGTGGATTTATTTATGATGTTTATAATTATACCTCAATAGGATTATCATATAAACTTGGCGCCACCACAAAAGTTAAAAAAGCAGATGAGTATAAATATTTTAACTCGAAAGACGATAAAGTAACACAAACTGAGTATGATTATTCATACGAACAACCCTTAGAACCACCTGAGGTAGATGCGCTTTCTATTACACCTGCAGTAATTGATGTTCCTGTTACTCCTGTTGTTGAAGAGGAGATTGTTAAGGAAGAACCCATTGAAATAGTTGTTGTTGAAGAAGTAATTTTGCCCGAATTTGAATATAGAGTTCAAATCAGGGCTAAATATGGCAATGAAATTTCAATCCAGCATCTCAGTAATATTTATAATATACCTGTTGTAGATATTCAAGAAAATACATATAATGGATTTTATATTTATACTGTTGGATCATTTACTACCTATGATCAAGCCAAGGAGAAAAGAAATAACCTCAGAAGTTATAATGGAATAAGTGATGCATTTGTTGTTGCATTTAAAAATGGGCACCGTTTAAATAAGTTGCCTCAATAAATTAAACCATGCCTGAAAGTGATTTTGATTATGATCCTAAAAAAGATAAGCTCCCTAAAATGATAACATTTTGGATTATTGTAGCAGCAATAGGAATGGCAATATACTTATCGATGATACTTGTATAATTGTTCACTCTGCTATTATATTTAATGGGTCAATTTTAATAGTTTAATTAATCTATTTTAGTTTTTCCCAGCATTTCTTTATCGATAATAGAAGCTCACTAAAAATTGTGAATAGCCCTTCCATTATATTTTACTATTTTTGTTGAAAAGCAAACAATATGGAAGTAATAGCCCTTTTTAGCAAGCCCGAAAAACAATTGGCAGTTCTTATTGATCCTGATAAATTATCAGAAGATCAACTAAAAGAAACAGCAGGAATAGCCCAAAAAGCTGGTGTTGATTTCTTGTTTGTTGGGGGCAGTCTTATGACAAGTGATTCTTTATTTCACTGTATACGCACGTTGAAAGAAAACAGTGACATTCCTGTTATATTATTTCCGGGAAGTTCATATCAAATAAGCAGAAATGCTGATGCTATGTTATTTTTGTCATTAATATCAGGCAGAAACCCCGACCTGCTTATAGGTCTGCACGTTTTGTCGGCACCATATATAAAACTTAGCGGACTCAAAACTATTCCCACTGGGTACATGTTAATTGATAGTGGTAAACCAACATCGGTTACGTATATGAGTAACTCATTTCCTATCCCAAACGACAAAAAAGACATAGCAGCGTGTACTGCAATGGCAGGCGAAATGCTTGGTTTACGTACTATTTTTATGGATGCCGGTAGTGGAGCTCTTCAAACTATTCCGGAAGAAATGATAACTTTTGTTAAGGGATCAATTGACATTCCATTAATTATAGGTGGAGGTATTCGTACAGCGGAAAAAGCAAAAAGTGTTCTGGAAGCTGGAGCAGATATTATTGTTGTAGGGAATCGTTTTGAAGAAGATCCGAAATTGATTTTTGATTTTGCAGAAATTGTAGCTACATATAATAACCAAAATTAAAACGATGAAAAAACTAAACTATCTTCTGTTAATTGTATTATTCACCATTATTACTGTTAATACAGGTATATCTCAGGAAATTAACCCTGTTCTCTATGAAACTGCCTGGCAGGACAATGTAACAAGATCAATGTACGGATATGATATAACAAAAATTTTCGGACAATTGCCCGACAATCCAGCAACATACAATTACTCACCAATTACTGCGGTTGCTTATAAAGATTTAAACTCAATTGAAAATGATTTCAAAAAAGTTGAAGAAGCTGAAAATTGGAGCCCTGAAGTTCTTGAGGAGAATATTGAAAACCTTAAAAAAGCATCAATTGGCGGACAGATTCAAATTTATCTTACCAGATACGATGAAGAAAGAGCAAATTTTCAATGGTTTTTTATAATTATCCGCGGGATGGATGATAAGGGTAAAATTTGGGAATTTAATATTCCATATAAAGCTCCCCAAAACCCTGTTAACAACGGTTGGTGGAATTACACAACCATTGAAATACCGGTTGAAGTACCTGACAACTTTTATATTTATCTTAATGATAAAAAAAGTGGTTTTTTGTCAGATTTTAAATTCTTAGTAGAAAAATCCAACACCAAATAATAACACTTTAATTAGATTACAATGAATAAACAATTAAATGCTATTCTGGTTATCCTTATGATTTCCGGAAGTCTAATATCATTAGCACAGGAAAAACTACTTACCCCAGAAGATGCAATTTATATGAACCGTGAGATATATCCTGCTTCAGTTTCTCAACTTCAGTGGATAGGTCAAAGTAATTATTATGCGTATGCAAAAGAAGATGCAATTTATAAGGTTGGTGCAAAAAGTGGGACAGAAACCTTATTATTAGATATTGATATGCTAAATAAAGGCATGCATGATAATAATTATGATTCACTAAAAAGATTGCCTCGTTTAAAGTTTTTCAGTAATAATAAATGCCGATTTCAAACAAAGGGCAACTATTTTATTTATGATTTTGATTCATATAACTTGCAGTGGATAAACAAAGTTCCTGATTCAGCACAAAACACTGATTTCGAGCAAAATACCAGATTTATTGCATATACTGTAAATAACAACCTCTTTATTGCCATCGATGGAAATATTAAACAAATAACATTTGATGAAAATGAGGAAATAGTAAATGGACAAACTGTTCATAGGGTTGAGTTTGGAATAAATAAGGGAATTTTTTGGTCACCCGATTCAAAAAACCTTGCATTTTATCGTAAAGATGAAACAATGGTTGCTGATTATCCTCTTGTTGATATTACTACTCGTATAGCTGAAGTTGAAAACACAAAATATCCAATGGCAGGAATGACGAGCCATCAGGTAACCCTTGGAGTTTATAATCTTGAAACCGGGAAAACTGTCTTTATGAAAACAGGCGAACCTTTTGATCAGTATTTAACATCTGTTACATGGGATCCCAAAGGCGAGCATATTTATATTGGTTTGCTAAATCGTGAACAAAATCATCTGAAGATGAATAAATACGATGTTCTAAGTGGTGATCTTGTAACCACATTATTTGAAGAGACAGACCCTAAATACGTAGAACCTGAAAATCCACTATATTTTCTGCCAAACAAAAACGACCATTTTATATGGCAGAGTGAGCGTGATGGGTGGAACCATCTATATTTATACAATACAAAAGGAGAAATTGTCAGTCAGCTAACAAAAGGAGAATGGATTGTTACAAATTTCCTTGGAAGCTATGGTGATAATAAATTATGGTTTACTGGTACAAAGGAAAGCCCTCTGGAAAAAACATTTATTCGGTAAATATTGGATCTGATAAAATAAAGCGTTTATCACCTGATAATGGTACACATAACGGTTACATAAGCTATTCAGGAAAATATATTCTTGATGTGTTTAGTAATACAGAAGTAAGTCGTGAATATGCTTTGCTTAACAGTAAAGGAAAAAAACTAAGGGTTATTAAAGAAGATAAACACCCATTGGTAGATTATAATCTGGGGGTCATGACGATGTTCACATTAAAATCAAATGCCAATGATGACCTATATTGTCGATTGATAAAACCAATAGATTTCGATAGCACAAAAAAATATCCCGTTATTGTTTATGTTTATGGGGGTCCACATGCTCAGCTAATTACAGATTCGTGGTTAGGTGGAGCCGGATTGTTTTTAAACTATTTAGCCGAACAAGGATATGTAGTTTTTACGCTTGATAATAGGGGAACAGCAAATCGTGGTCGCGATTTTGAACAAGCTATTCATCGAAACCTTGGAGTTTATGAAGCTGAAGACCAGATGGTTGGGGTAAATTATCTAAAGTTACTACCATTTGTTGACTCAAGCAGAATTGGCGTAGACGGATGGAGTTATGGTGGATTTATGACCATTAATCTCATGCTTGAAAACCCTGGTGTTTTTAAAGTAGGTGTAGCAGGCGGCCCGGTTATCGACTGGAACTATTACGAAGTTATGTATGGTGAACGATATATGGACATGCCTCAGGAAAACCCCGAAGGATATAAAAACTCAAATTTATTGAATAAGATTGATAACCTCGAAGGAAAGCTTCTGATCATTCATGGAACCAATGACCCTACGGTAGTTTGGCAGAATAGTCTTCAGTTTTTAAAGCATGCAATAGATAAAGATAAAGATATTGATTACTTTGTTTATCCTGGTCACGGTCATAATATGCGCGGGATGAATCGGGCACATCTTTATAAGAAAATAACCTCCTTTTTTAATGATTATTTGAAATAGAGAAGATAGTATGAGAGCGTTATTTTCGTCATTTTTACTCCTTATCTTTTTTGTTGGAGCAACCACATCCTATGGAAAAGAAACCCTATATCCAGGCTACATAATAACATTAAAAAATGATACTGTAAATGGGTATATTGATTATAAGAACTGGGATAAAAATCCGGATAAAATATTATTTAAAAAAACAATAAGTGATACGGGTTTATATTTTACACCTGAATTAATCATAGAATTTAATATTGAAAATGAGATTTATAAAAGTGCAATTGTTGAGATTGATCAAAGCCCGTTCAGAACAAATGATTTGACTTTATCGCCCGAATTTCAATTAATAACCGATACTGTTTTTCTTAGAGCTGTGTTTATTGGAGAAAAAGAGTTGTATTTCTTAAAAGACTCAAGGGGTAAGGATAGTTTTTATATTAAGGATGGATCCGGTTACCATTGGTTGATGTACAAAAAATATCTAAAAAAGGAAGATAAGAAGAAATTATTGGCTGTAAATAATAATTACATAGGCCAATTAATTTTGTACTTACAAAACTGCCCCACAATTAACCCTGTACTTTCAAGTATGGCATATAGTTATAAGGATTTTCTTAAAGTTTTTAGCTACTATTACGATTTTACCAAATCAGAGGTAATTTATCAACCCAATCAAGAAAAAGTAAAACTCAATTTTTCAGTTTTAGCCGGAGTAAATATAACATCGCTTAAATTTAAAAGTGAAGCTGGTGTTCCATATCTTACAGATGTTGATTATCCAATATCCACAAATTTTACGGCAGGAATAGCTCTTGACATACTCTTTCCAAGAAACTTCGGTAGATGGTCTTTTAATAATGAGGTTTTCTATACGTCATATTCAACTAAAGGCTCCTATGAAAATTACACACATGAAAACAGATATATTATTACTGATACCGAATTATCATTTT
>FUWD013229626.1_pt1 | contig 22816 bp, 43 predicted proteins | sample 1063281 | NCBI WGS metagenome assembly FUWD01 (sample SAMEA79048168, study PRJEB19326) | metagenome | biome: marine | reverse complement strand
AATTTAAGTGGTTAATGAATGCTGATACAAAAAATGAAGATGTTAAGGTTTCTAAATTTGGGGGTCTTATTTGGGAAGATGGAATTTGGAAGAATGGAACTTGGGAATATGGAATTTGGAAAGGTGGGACTTGGGAAGGTGGTACTTGGGAAGGTGGTACTTGGAAAGATGGATTTTGGGAATATGGAATTTGGGAAGGTGGAGTTTGGGAAGATGGATTTTGGGAGAATGGAACTTGGGAATATGGAATTTGGAAAGGTGGGACTTGGGAATGGGGAGTTTGGATGGGTGGATTTATGTGGTCTAATCTTAAACATAAATATATTCATGTTAAATGGAATAAAGATAAAGAAGAGTTTGAGGAGGATTTGAAATGAGGAAAACAGAATTAACAAAAGAACAACAAAAGAAATTTAGTTGGTTAATGGATGCTAATACAGTGAATGAAGATGTTAGGGTTTCTGAATTTGGAAATCTTATTTGGGAAAATGGGATTTGGGAAGATGGAACTTGGGAAAATGGAATTTGGGAAGATGGAATTTGGAAAGATGGGGTTTGGAAATATGGATTTTGGGAAGGTGGAGTTTGGGAAAGTGGAATTTGGGAAGGTGGATTTATGTGGTCTAATCTTAAACAGAAATATATTCATGTTAAATGGAATAAAGATAAAAAAGAATTTGAGGAGGATTTGAAATGAAAGAAGAAAATTTACAAACAAAACTAATTGAGAGTTTAGTAGAGAAGAAATTTAATTACTGGAAAGAGAAATTTATTAAGAGATTGAAAGAAGATATAGAAAATGCTCAAGAAGATTATGCGAATTTAGATTGGGTTTCAAAAGACCAAATAATAGAAATTATAAATAAAAGAACAGGAAATTTGAAATGAAAGTTGAATATGAAGGAGAAGAATATTTGAGAGGATGTATAAAAACTTGTGAGAAAAAGAAACATTTACAACAAGTTGTTTTTAGTACATTTCATAATTGTTTAACTCAAATTTGTTTTACTTGTAATGTTTGTAGAACATCACTTCCTTATACAGAACAAGTAAAAATGAAAAGAAATCAATCTCTTAAATCTTTTGAAAAAGAGGAGGATTTGAGATGAAAGAAGAATTTAAGTTAAGTGATAAAATAGAAGGAAGTTTTAAATCGGTTGGGAGGTCTGTGCCTATTGGTGATATTAAAGAATTTATTAAATTATTGAAAGAAGAAATAAAGTCTGAAGTTTTATTATGTAATTGTGAAATTGCAGAAGATAGAGCCGAAGAAATAATAAATAATCTTTTAGGGGATTTGAAATGAAAAAACTTACTAAAGAATTTATAGTGCTTATTGCTACAATTATAAGTTTTTATGGGGTAATATTTTTAATTGTAGGATTGCCTACATCTATTTTAAGTTTTTTATATTTAAATTTACTCTTAATTGAAAATCCAAGAAATCTTATTACTGCATTTATTTTTGTTGCAAGTATTTCTTTTTTCTTTTTAGGAATTACAAAGAAATGGAGAAATAAAGAGGAGGATCAAAGAAAATGATTAATTGGTTAATTTTTGTTGTTTTATTTTCTTTTATTCTCGCAAGTTATCTTGATATAAAATACAAGGCAGTACCCTCTGTTTTTTAACAAGTTTATTATTTATTGTCTTTATTTTGAGGCCTGAAAATCTTGTGTATGGAGTTAGTGCAGGGATCTTTGCATGGTTTATGAAAGATGTTTTATCATTAAAAGAATTGCAATTTGGAATGGCAGATATTAAGATCATGATTATAATTGGTTTATTAATTCCAACATTAAATTCTTTTTTAATTTTCATAGGAATTTTCGCTTTATTCCAATTCGTTTATACAATTTTATGGGTAGTTAAAATAGGAAATGATGATGAAAGGCCTTTTGTTCCATTGCTGACAAGTGTTTTAATTACTTTAATGATGATTGGAGGAGTTGCTTAAAAAAATGGGAGTAAATGAACAATTAGGATTGAAAAGTATTGCAGAATTTCAAAAAAATTCTATGGGTGAAAATGTAAGAAAATATGTTACAAGTGCATGGTATTTTGAAAAATGGTATGAAAAAATAATCTTAATTATTTTAGGAGTTGCAGGTTTTGTAAGGATCATAGAATTTTTTATTTAAAAAATAGAAAACTTAAATAAAAACTTAAACAAAAAGTTTATAAATAGTGTGTGTGTAAATAAATTATGGTTAGAAAAAAACAGGTGAAAAAGCAAGAGCAATGGCATTGCACATATTGTAGTGAAAAAATTAATTCTTCTGAAAAACAAGTTGTGTTGATCACAGCAGATAAAGGAAAAGATATTGAAGAGATCTATTTTCATTTTAATTGTTGGAAAGATTATTTTAATGAAAAAGTTAAGGCCAAAGCAGAAAAGATGCAGACAGCAGGATCTTTAATGGATCAAGTCAGCAAGGGAAAAGATGTTGTTGGAATGATAGGATCTTTAACAAAAATGTTGCCAAAAGATTTTATGGTAAGTTTAAAAAATTTGTCAGGAGATATTGATCCAAAAGAAGTGGAAAGAGTAATAAGAGAAAGTGGAATTAATTTAAATAAGAATAAGAAAGATGATCATGGAACAAGAAAATCAGGAGAACAAAGAAGAAATACTCCAAGAAAAACCCCAAGAAGAGATAAAAAAGGAAACTCCAAAGCAAGAAAAAATTAGGTGTCCTTATTGTAATAGTAGTTTTAATTATTTTAAAATCAAAGAGAAAGTTTGGCAATGCAGATCTTGTGGAAAGCAATTTTTACAAGATGATGGAGAGGATAAATAAACATGGCAGATTTAGGTCAATTAAATGTTTTTAATGAAGTTGGTATTGGTGATATAGGATTTGTTTTATTAGTATTTGCTCTCGCTGTGGTTATTGTAGGATTAATCGGTTTGTTATTGTTTGTTTATATTCAAAAAAAGAAGTTAAAATATACTATTCCTCTTTGGAAAAAGATGGGTAATAATGTTGTAAGAGTTGCAAAATTTAAGGCAAAAGATTTTAGTATTTCAATGGCAGGAGATAAACTTTGGCATATTCCAAAAATAAAAAAATATATTCCTATTGGTACAATTCAAACTGCACCTAATGAATATACTTATTTTGAAAGAGAAGATAATGAATGGATCAATATTGGTATGCCTGATATTGATGAAGTTATGAAACTGTTTAAGGTTAAATTTGTAAATCAAGATATGAGAGCAAATAGGATTGCAACTTCTGAAATTTTAGAACAAAGATTTAAAGATCAAAAATCATGGTGGGAGAAATATGGCCATCTTGTGACACATGTTATTTTTTATATGATTGTTGCATTGATGATGGTTGTAATCTTTTATCAATGGAGTGATATTGTTGAAAGAACATCCGGATTAATAGCACAAATAGATGCAATAGAACAAAGTAAGCATCCAACAAGTATTGTTCCTGCATTAATTCCATTAATTTTATTTAAACCCAAAAGGAGAAAAAAGGAATGATCAAAGAATTAGCAATTTCTTTATCTATTGGGGTTATTTCTGTACTTTTCCTTGCAGGAATAGGATATTGGAGTTATTTTTTTATTAAAAAAATATATCCTTATCCCTTCTCTTCTTTAAAATATGGTATTTTTAAAAGAAAACATAAAAAAGAAGATGTAAAATGGTGTGTTGATGCTATTGATCAGGGATATACAGAGAATAAGGTGCTTACTTTTTTGCTTTTAAAGGGTTATAAATTAAAAAAAGCAAAGGCAAGAGCATATCTTTTAAGGCAATGTTCAAAGAAATTGAAAGGAGGAATAAAAAATGAATGATCTTGATAAATTAATTGGAAAGATGCAAAGAGAAAAGGCTTCAATAGTAAAACCTGTTGAGAAACCAACAGAAGATAAAGAGAAAACAGAAATTAAAGAAAAACAAGAAGAGAAAGTTATTGAAAAAATAGAAGAAAAAATAGAAGAAAAAATTGAAGAAGAAGAAGAAGATCTTGAAGAAGATGAAGATATTGAAGAAGAAGAAAAAATTGAAGAGGATAAAAAAGTTGAAACTCCAATAGAAACTTCAAAATCTGTACCTGCAACATCCACAGATGCAGAATTAATTGAACAGGAGGTATCTCTGCTTCAAAATTCAGGTGTTTTCAGAAGAGAATTACTTATGACATTAAAAGAATTAGTTGATGTGCATAGGATTAATACCCAAACTCTTCTTGATCTAAAAAAAGAAGTTACAAAAGAAAAAAAATGATAAAAAGTGAGTTTAATGAGAAAAAAAAACTCCTGCAACTGCAAAAAGATCTTGAAGAGTTTAAGCATAACAGTAAAATGAAAGAATTGGAGTATATGAGGGTAAATAATACTGTATTTCATGAAAGGGAGATGGAAAGGCAAAGGATCAAGAGCGCAGAAATCAGAAAAAATCAGGAAAGGAAACAAAATTTTGAATTTGCAAGGAATTATCCAATTAAATGAATAAAAAAACCATTTTTACTCTTTTGTATGTTTTTTTGATTGTTGGCCTCTTACTTTTTATGATTTGGATGGTAACATGGTTAAAAAGTGATAGTGGGGAGTGCATGATAAATCCAAAAGGTTATTATGAAGAAAAAACAGGTTTAATTTGTGATTGCAGGGTAAATAATGGCATAAATTATGATTTTGATGATTTTAATTTAACAGTGATGACACAGGGAGGTTAAACCTCCCTTTTATAATATTTAAAATAAAAAATGAATGAAAAAAATAAAGAAAAGTTCAGAGAAACAAAAAAAATTATTTACTCTTTACTTTTGACAAGTATTGTATTTTTTGTAATTGTATATGGACAAAGTTTATTTAATGCAGGTTCTCATCTTCTTGGTTATTCTTATGCTATTCCGGGAGCATTTGTAATTTATTCTTTATTTTTAAACTATTTTAAAAAAGGGAATTCAAAATGATAAATAAAATAATAGATTATTTTGATGAAAGAGATGGTTTTAGTAATTTTATCTATGGAATAATTTTTAGTAGTATATGTTACTTTTGTATTAATATTAATAAATTATGTTTAATTCCAAGTATTTTTTGGTTTTTATTAATTATACATGTTGGGTTAAAAGAACATTCTTTTGGATAAAATGAAATCAAGATTAGAAAAAACAATAACAAATAAAGAATTTGCAAAATATTTGAGAAAACAACATAACCATAATGAATTAGAAAGATATGGTAAAATTATGAATTATTATATGGAAATAGGTTTTGATTATAAAGAGGCAAGGAATTATGCAAGGGGTTTGTTAAAAAGATGAAAGAAGAAAAAACTTGTTATGATTGTAAGTACAGCCAACCTATTTGTTATTCAAAGAAATTATATTGTTCTGAAAAAGATAAATTAGTGCGAGAGGATAGTAAGTTGTGTAGGATATTCATGCCATTAGGCAAGAAATGAAATGAAATGAAAGGAGGTAAAAATGAAATGGATGAACAAGGAAATCTTGAAAGTTGGGATGGTTTTTTAGGATCTAATTTTTTAAGTGCAGATGCAGTTGATGATGAAAATCATGTATTTGTTGTTATAAAAACTGAATTAGATACGGATAATAATCGGCCTATTCTTCTTCTTGAAAGTCAGGGTGTTAAAGCAAAATTTTCTTTGAATGTAACAAATTCAAACTTTTTAAAAAATTCAGGAATAACATCACCAAATAAAGCAATCGGTAAAAAGATTAAATTTAGGAAAGTAATAGTTATTTCTCCCAAGACAAAAAAAGAAGTTGAAAGTTTAAGGATTATTGCTATTGAATAAGCATGTATCCATTAGTTTAAATATTTGTTTTTTTTATTGTTTTTATCATCTCTCTTAAAATTAGAGAAGGAGATCCTGTAATGATAACCTTACCATCATATAATGAATAATAAGGCACTGCTTACAGGATCTCTTATTTAAGAAAAAAAGAGTTGGTAATAATTTCTTAAACAAATATTTTCCTTATAAATCTTTTGTTATACTTCTTATTCTTTTTAAGGCCTCTTCGGTATCTCTATGCAAATAAATCTCTGTTGTTTTTACAGAGGCATGGCCAAGATAAATTTGAATGTCTTTAATGTCTGCACCTTGATCTGCAAGATGTGTTGCTCTTGCATGTCTTAATTCATGTGTTCTGATCTCTCTCTTCAAGGCATCTCTAAAATAAATTTTAACTAATTTCCACACTTTCCATTTTGAAAAGTTATAAGATCCATATTTTGCAATTAAAAGATCATCTGCATTGTTAAGAAAATTAAGAACATCTGATCCCTCCATCTCCTTTAAATTAATAAGACCTTTCTTCATAAAGATATTTAAAATTGTTTGAGGTACTTTTGGATGCACAAGAACTTTTCTTTCTTTATCTCCTTTCCCAATCACTCTTAACATAATATGTTGAGAGGGATTATTAAACCAATCCTGCCAATCAAAAGAATTTGTTTTTACTGTTGTGATCTCATCTCTTCTTAATGCACCCCAATAAAGAATATCAAAAATAATTCCATCTTTCTCTGATTTCTTATAGCAATATATACTCACCTCATTTATCTCACTTTCTGATATTGATTTTATCAATCTTTTCTTTTGAGATCCTGACTTTGCTTTCGGGATTTTAAATTCATATTCTTTATGCAGAAATTCTAAATAGTTTAATAGGTATGCTCTCACAACATTACAATTTTTTCTCTCATTCAAAAATTTTTCAATGCTTTCTTGTGTGAGTTCTCTTTCCATAAAAACATTATGATAAAGCATATATTGATAGCAGGATCTAATCGATAGGCCTTTAATATTTTTCAAGTAATCTGCAAACCCAATTATTAAATCTATATCCTCACCCATTTTAATTGGCAGAATAACACACACACTATTTATAAAGTTGTCTGCCGAATAAATTTTTATAATCGCAACATAATGGCTATTAGGTGGCAAAATTCTGTTCGGTATTTTGTTATCACTCTTTAGCAATAACTTCAATTACATCCTGTTTTTTTCGCCATGCTCAACGAATAAGTTTTAGGTTATACGAACCTTTGGGGTGGTTATACGAACCTTTGGGGTGGTTATACGAACCTTTGGGGTATTGTTTTCATTTTAAATAGAAGTTGATGCTTTTTCTTTTGCTTTTTTTTCCCAAAAATAATTGACAAGTTTATGATCCTCTCCTTTCTCTTTAAGTGCATCAATAATTTTCTGCCTAAAAGTTTTTCCTTTAAAACCATAGGCAACAGCGAGGCCATCCAAGAAAATTCCATTTCTAACTTTACTTTCTTTAAGCATTTTAATTGTTTCTTTAATTGGGTTTTTCTCATCATCATCATCCGTGATCCCCATTTCTTCTTTTGCGACAAGGTTTCTTTTCCTGTCTTTTACTTCTTGATATTTCTTTTCCACTGTTGGATGAAGTGGAGGGAATTTAAACACACCTCTGAAAGTTGTTAGTTTTGCATAGTGAGGTTTTGTAACTCCTTTCCTTATCCAATCCCTCTCAATCTTTTCATTCGTGGCCTGATCCCATTTATCTTTTGCATAAATTATTTTATTTGGTGTTTGAATAATTGCCATTCCTCGTCGGACAACTGATATTCTCACCTTACATAAATTCTTTATTTGATTATCAAGTGTTTGAAATTGAGGCACACATGCAATAAAAAAGTTTTTATGATCTCTGTTCATATTAATCATTTTAATAATATTTTTTTGATCTTCATTATAAAAATCTCTATTAAAAGTAACATTAATCATCTCATCTGCAATTCCTATTGTTTGCCATTTATGAAAAAAATTAAGTGTTTGTTTTTTTGTATAAATTAAAGTGTTATCCCAATTGAATTTATATTTTTCTTTAAATCCCTCTTTTTTAAATGCTCTTGCAATTCTTCTTGCAAAGTGAATTGCGAGAGTTGATTTTCCTAAACCTCTATTACCCTCGATAATTAGAAAACAATCAAATTGATTTTTAAGGATCTCCCCAATCATCCAAATCATTTTTTGCATACTCCATCTCATTACTCTCCTTGCCATTTATCCTCCCTCAATGATCTCTGTCATTATCTTATCAAGATCAACTTCTTCTGATGCTCTAAATATTAACCCTGCATTATTTAGAGGAGTATTTATTTTTTGTTTAATTTCCTGCAAAATTATATGTACTTTTTTAAAAAGAACTTCATTTATTTTAAAAATTTCTGAATGATCCACACCATCCTCTTCTATAATATAAATTTTTGGTAAAAATTCTTCAATGAATAAAATTCTTTTATACATTCCATCAAATTCAAAACGATCTGTTTTTTTAATTGCAAAAGAAGTATCTTCAAGTAATTCTTTTAAAGTATAAACAAACATCTCTAATGCTGTTACCCTTCTTTTACTTAATTGAAGATTATCTAATTCAAGATCTTCTCCAATATCTTCAACTCCAAACTTTGCAATTTTGTTATATTTATTTAGAAAAATAAGAGGCCTTAAAATTTTTAATTTAGAGTAACCATCTGCAACATTCCAAGCATCAGTGCCAAGATCTACATCCTTTAAATCATCTCTCCTTTTTGACATAAGAACATAACACACACTATTTTTATAAAGGTTATGATTTTACAAACATTTATATATTATTTATACATCAGTTATACATGGTAAAGTTATCACAACAATTAGTACAACAAGAAGAGGATAATGGAGATAGAACAAGAACAGAAAGAGTAAAAGAAAAACAATTATTTGCAAAGAAAAAGAAAGAATATGAACAAGAGAAAAAAACATTTAAAACTTTGCAAACAAAAGCAGAACAATTGCAAAAAACAGAATTTTCTAATTTAAAAAATATAGAAGAATATCAAGAAAAATATCAAACTCTCTCTCTTGATGTTAAACAATTCTTTCAAACTCCTGAACAAGTAAAGGAGGGTAAAGTACAAAACATTAAGGAAACAAAAATAAAAATTGAGGCAGAATTACAAAAGGCAAGGGATCAGGAAATAAAATTAGAACAGAAAAACCGAGAATTGCAAAGAAGTAATGATACAACAAGAGATGATTGGAATAGTTGGGAGGAAAGTCAGAAGTATTGGGAGGGTTATAGAAAAGGACTTATTGAGGGGAAACAACAATTAAATCAAGGCAAAGATGTTAAGTTTAATTCTCTTAAACAATTTGCATCACAAAAGGGAGATTATGAACAACAAAGAAAAAGAGCAATAAATGAAAATAGAGAGATTGCATATAAACAAAAAAAGAATATAGAAGATCTTGAAGAGCAAGGGTATAAACCTTTTATTGTAGAAGAATTTGATAAACAAGTACCAACAAAAACAGAACTTCTTTATTATAATCCTGCAAAAAATGATTTTAAAAAAATTACAGAGTTTAAAGCAAAACCATTAATAAATGTTAAAGGCCTTGATAAAATTGGATCATCTACTCCACAAGAAAGGAAAATTTTTTATGGAGGTAAAGAGATCTCTTTCAAAACAACCATGCCTTTGTATAAACAATTAAGTGGTGACATTGTCACACCTTATGGAAAGACAGGAATTACAGAACAGCAATTAATTAAGCAATCACAAGTACAACAATATGCAGAATGGAAAAAGGATCAACCAATAGTTTATATTTCTCCAAGCAAACAACTTATTTTTCTTGAAAAAGGTAAAGATATACCTATGGATTATGTAGGCCAACAAACTATTTCAGATTATGATCAGAAAGGGATGATTATGACAGCAGAAGAATTTTATTTACCGAAGGATAAAAATAAATCTATTTTTGGGAAAGGATGGGAAGTTACTAAAAATCTTTTTGGGAAAATACCAAAAGGAAATTGGTATTATAATATTATGGATCATAATAAACCTTTTGGATTAGGCATGGGAGGATTAGCACCTTATAAAACAGGTGAAAAATCTGTGGATATAACAGCAAAGATTGGATCTGCACAAGAGTATTTAGGAAAGACAGGGGAAAAATGGGAAAAATGGGCTATTGGAGGAGAGAATATAAAAAAATTTGAAAGTAAGATTGAAGAAGATAATCAAAAAAAATACCAACAGGCCTTTGAACAAAAATATATGAAAGATCTTATTTTTGGAGAGATTGATTTTGAAACTGCACAAAAAGAATTTGAACAAAGTACAGATGCAAAAGTATTGCAGAAAACTTATGAAGAAGATTTTAAAACAGGATTTAAAGATTTATCTTCTTCTCGTTCTTTATTTAAAAAAGGAGTTGGAGGAGGAGGGAGATCTTTATTATCATTAAGCAGTTTTGGATTAGGTGCTGTTAAAACTCCAAAAAGTACAGCAGTAACAGGGATTGCAGTTTATACAGGAGTGAAAGCATTGAAATTAATCCCTCCTGCAATTAGTTTTGGTACAGCAGGAGGATTGGGTACTTATGGAACATATAAATTCTTATCACCTACTTCAACAGTGGATGAGGCAGGTGCAGGATTAGTCACAGCAATTATTTCAGGGGTAACATTAGGACATGGTGCATATAAATATTTAAGATCACCTGTTGTTAAAACATCTTCTGTAAAATCTTTAATAAAACCAAAACTTACAAAATCAATTGGGTTTGAACAACCTAAAATTGTTAAGACAAATCTTTTAGGAAAGAAAATATATCATGAAACAACAATTTATCCTAAAACAATTTCAAAACAAGTTATTGCAGGGAGAAAAACAATTGTAATAGCAAAAGGAAAAGTTTTATTAAATAAATATTTAGGCATAAAATTACAACCAATTTACAAAGGAATACCAACACAACAATTAGGTAAAAATTATATGGTACAAGGATTGAGAGGATCTTATTCTCTTAAAACTCCAAGTGCATATCAAAAAGCAACAACAAGATTAGTAAAATATGGCTATACTTCTTCGGAGGCAAAAGCAACATTAAGATTTTATTCTCCAAAGATAATTAAAACAGAAATGGCAGGAGTAAATGTTTTAACTTATGGTGATAAAATAAAACCTTTCTCATTATCCAAAACAACTGTGATTACAAAACAACCAAGAATTAATATTGAAAAAGGAATAACAACAAGAGGTGCAAAATCAATTAAAGATGTTTATAAATCTCAAAAAGAAATTATTGGATCAATTAAAGATCATCTTGTACTTAAAGAAACCTCTGTAAAAACAACAGGATTTTTAACAGATAAAGGAGGATGGTATAATAAATTAACACAAGCAGGAAAAACTACAACAACTTATGAAAGGGGTATATTTGCAAAAGCAAGTGATATTAAAAAGAGTTATGTTACAACAGGTATTGGAAAAAGTTATCTTGTTCGTCAGCAAATAAAATATCAAGATTTAAAAGAATATTTTGGACAGAGGCAAATCATTCCAAAAAAATATAAAAATATATTTGGAAAGGGATCATCAAAGTTAATTAAAAGAGGAGATGATCTAACTTATTATGAGGATGACAGAAATTTATTTGGAGAGAAAGGAATACCAATTGGTAATAAAAAATTGAATGAGATTATTAAAGATATTCAAAAAGGCCATTATGTAAAATCAACTCCTGCAAAAAAAGTTGGAGTTACAAAAACAACATCTATTAAAAAAGTGCAAAAAATGATGGAGAAATTAGAAAAGCAGATCTCTCCTAAATTTTCAAGTGCAGAACAAAGTAAATATTGGGGTACAGGCCAATATGAAAGAACTGTTGGAGGATCAACCCCACAAGATTTATCTCAACAAATTCAACAATTAAAAAGCATACATATCCCTACTCAAAAGGTACAAAAAATGACAGGGATTATTAAAATAAAAGATTTAAGCAATGTGGGATCAAAACTTTTAGGCCTTACTTCATTAAAAACTTTAACAGGCCTTAAATCAGATGTTAAATTTAAATCAGATTTAAAGTTAAAAGATAATTTAAAAGAAGTTTTAAAAACTAATGTTATAGAAATACCTGCATTAAAACAGATAGGAAAATTAAGATCTCAATTAGATTTTGATGTGGATATTCCTGCGATAATAACTCCTATAAGGCCTATACCTCCAAAAAGGCCTCCAACAATAATAAAACCGGATCCTGTAATTCCAAAATCAATTTTAATTCCTTATTTAAAAGGGTTAAGAAGAAGAAAATCAAAAAAAGGAACAAAATCAAAATATGACTTTGCATATTTACCTGATTTTACTGCGAGATCATTAGGATTACAAGCAGAAACATTAAGTGAAAAACAGGCACAAAAGAGATTAAAGAAATTGCTGACAGGATTAGAAATAAGGAGAGGAGTTAAGATTAAATGATTAAACAAAAGTTATATAAATCTCCTTTGGATAAGATGGATACAAGGGATGGTGAAATAAATGACAATTAATCTTTCTCAACAAGACATGGCAGATCTTAAAAAGCAGGGCTATTCAGATCAAGAAATTAACAAGGCCATGAATGAAGTGGAAAGAGATGATCTTCAAGAAAGTGCAGGGAGATCTTCATCATCAAATCGAAGTAATCCAACACAAGCAAGTGCTTTTTCATCAAAACAGATGGATGACATTGCAGGGAAACAATTAGAATTAAATGATATTCTTGAACAAACAGAACACATCTTAAAAGGAGATATTATTATTATTGAAAATGGTAAAAAAGATTGGAAAGGAAACCCACACCCTGAAAAAAATCCTTTAAATGAAGAGGGAATAAGAAAAGTTATGTTAGATCTTCAAAGTTATATTAACAGACATATTATTTTAGGGGATTATGATCAACGAGATATTAATAAAATAATGAGGGATTATGGCAGAAAAATAAATAATTTAATCTTTATGAAATATGAGGAGATGGGAATGGATACCGAAGAAAAAGACAAGAATATCAATCTCTCGTAATTAATATTGTTAATTTAGTTTATGCCTCTTATTCAAGAGCAAAGGATGGTGCAGAAAGAAGATCATTAAGAGAAATGATAAATATTCAAGGCCAATATCAACAACAAGGAATGATGGCAGGAAGTGGAGGAGGTGTAACAGTAAATGCAAATCAACAAAAACAGAGAGGCCTCCTTAATCCTATGAGATATATTGGAGGGAAGTATGTTTAATAAAAATTTATTTCTATTTCTTTTTATACTTTTATTATTATTCAGTTTTGTAAGTGCTGATAAAATAATTGAAACAAAAACAAATGTAAATGGACTTCAATTATTTTTTCCTGATTGTTATACTTATCTGCCTCAAAATACAGATTATGAGATTAATATTCATGTATCAAATATCTCAAATGGTTATCCTTTAACAAATATAGAAACTGATTGTTATCTTCATCTTTATAATTCCACCGGCCAACATACAATTGAAAGTAATCTTTTAACAAAAGATGTAAATGGATGGGATCATCAACTAATTATTAAGGGTGATAATCTTTCAGATGTTGGCACACATTCAATTTATATTTGGTGTAATTATACTTCTTCGTTAGGAGGTGAAGTAAGAGGTAGTTTTATTATAACAGAAAGTGGATTTGAAATTACAGAGGGAAGATCAATTTTTGCAATTGGCCTTTTATTTATTCTTATCTGTTTAATGTTTATTAGTTTATATGGTACTTTTAAAATAGAAAATCCAAGTGGGAAATTTGCTTTATATTGGATTACTCATCTTTTTGCAATATTAATTTGTTTTGTGGGATGGCAATTTGGTGTGGAGGGATTATTAGATGGCACAGGAATTGTGGCCATATTTAGAATTTTATTTTATGTTTTAACAGTTGCAGTATTTCCAATGATAATATTATCAATTGCATGGATATTTTATATTCACACAGTAAATGATGATATAAGAAATATGATGGATAAAGGCATGCCTCCTGAAGAGGCCTTTAAGAGATCAACAAGCAGGAGGTATTTTTAATGTCATCTAAAATAAGAGTACCTATGCAAGTATCACCCTCTTTTGAAACTAAAATAAAAAATTGCAGGAGAAAATTATGAGGCAACATGGAAAAAAAGAAAGTTTAAGAGATCTAACAGAAACGATTGCAAAAAATCCGAACTTTGATAGATTAGAAGAGGCAATTTTAAAATCAGGTACAATTAATTTGGATATAAAAATTAAATTAGACAAGAGGAAATTAATATGAAAAATAATTTATTAATAGATAAAAGAGGAGGTTTTACTGATCTATTTATTTTTATGATCTTTGCTTTTGTTATTGTTTTAATTTCTGTTGTTATGGTTTATATTGGAGTGACAACAGAAAATCAATTACAAGAAAGTTTAGGCAAGATGGATCTTCATGACACACAAGGAAATAATGCCTCGCAAGTAATTACAAATACAATGGGTGTAACAAACACAACATTTACTGCTCTCTATTGGATAACAGTTTTTTTAATTGGAGGTATGATCATAAGCATATTTATTGGATCTTATCTTGTAACTACAAAACCAATATTTTTTATACCTTATATTTTCATTACAGCAATTGCAGTTGTTGTTGCAGTACCAATGGCAAACACTTATGAGAAATTAATGACAGATGCAACATTAAGTGGTACATTTTCAAATTTTATTGGTGCAAATTGGATCATGTTAAACCTCCCTGTATGGATTTCTATAATTGGAATTGCCGGAGGGATTATAATGTTTTCAAGAATGGGAAAAAATGAGGAGAGATCTTATGGTTACTAAAAAAGTTGTAATTTTGTGTAGTATGTTAGTATTACTTTTAGTACTTAATTTAGGTAACCTTAGTGCATGGGAGTTTGATAATGCAAAAGATTATGATGTTGAAACAAAAGAAGTTACAATAAAAAATGCTTTTGGATTAGGCAGTGATGTTGCAAAGATTAAATTAAATACTCCTCAAAATGTAGTTGTACCAAGAGGTTATCAAAAGGTAGCAGAGTTTGATTTAATACATTTAAAAAATGATAATGGAGGTTTAAATTTAATTGAGTTTTATAATACTAAAACTTCTATGAGTAAATTTGAAAGAGAATTTGATTTCAAGGTTAAGGGAACAGAACAAATTGATGTTAATGATTATGAAACAATTTGTAATGATGTTTGGAATGAAACAAGTAAGAATATGAGTAAGAGTTGTATTAATAAAATAATAGGAACTCACAAAGAAGATAAAGTTGTATGGAATGATTACGATTTTAAAAGTTTAGTTAAGGAAGAGAAAATAACTATTGGAATATTTACAGATGTTCAAAAAGGAGATAAAGTAGAATGGATACCAACTTTTTATGGTGTGGAAATTGAAGAATGGGCAACTTGGACAGAAAGTACACCTGTAACAGAAGCACATGGAATAGGAATAGGTGGTCAGCAAGGAGGAAATAATGAAGGAATGGCTTTTACAACAAAAGGAAATTCTGGTGGTTATCATATGACAGAGGCAAAAGTTCATGATGCGGCAGAAATAAGTCATATTTGTGTTTGTGAGGGAATATATAAAGATAATGGGACAGGTTGTATAACAAATGCTTTACAAAGAAGTGCAACAAGTTTTGATACTGCTACTTTTGATTTAAATTTAACAGCAGGAACAAAGTATTATGTAATTGCTTGTGGAGATAGTCCAGGAACAGAAACTTATTCAACTTCTCCAAACCCTTCATATCCAATTGAAGGAGTTAATCTTTGGTGGAATTATAGTGCACCAAATGAAAAAACAACAAGAATGTATTTTATTGAAAGTATTAAGATAAGTAATTGGACACAGGTGAGTAATCCTCCAACAGTTACTCTTAATTCACCAGAAGATGTTTCAACTACATCAACACCAACAAATATTTTTAATTGTTCTGCAAGTGATGACACAGGAATTACTAATGTTAGTTTATTAATTAATAATTCTATTGTTTCCACAAACACAAGTGGGTTAAATAATACAGATTATATTTTCCCATATACTTTACAGGAGTAGGAACATATAATTGGACTTGTTCAGCAACAAATAATAATAACCAAACAACAACAGAAACAGTTAGAACATTAACTTATTTAGATAATTCCCCAGATGTTACTCTTAACTCACCAGCAGATGCTTATAATACTGTAACACCAACAAATACATTTAACTGTTCAGCAAGTGATGATGTAGAACTTACAAATGTAAGTTTATTAATTAATAATTCTATTGTTTTTACAAATACAAGTGGGTTAAATAATACAGATTATATTTTCCCATATACTTTAACAGGAACGGGAACATATAATTGGACTTGCACAGCAACAGACAGTATAAATCAATCCACAACAGAAACAGTTAGAACATTAACTTATTCAAATGATTTAACAATTACTTTAAATGCACCAGTGGATACTTACAACTCCACAAGTTCAACAATTATTTTTAATGGAACAGCAAGTGATGATACAGCAGTTATTAATGTAAGTTTATATCTTAATGGAGTTTTAAATGAAACAAATTCAAGTGGATTAAATAATTCAAATTATATCTTTACAAAAACTTTTACAGATGGAAATTACAATTGGACTTATGAAACTTGCGATATTAACGGATGTACAAAAGCAACAGTTAGAAGTTTGAATATTGATACAACACCTATGATAGAATTTGTTGCACCTACAATTACAAATAATACAAACCTTACAACAACTTCAATTTATGGAACTGTGGATATAACAGAAACTTATTTTGATAACTTAACTTTTTATCTTTATAATTCAACAGGGCTTTATGATAGTCAATTGTATGAAGATGCTACAAGATTTCATAACTTTACAGGACTACCTGATAATGATTATTATTTTAATGTAAGTATTTGGACTACAACAGGACAAAGTAATAATACAGAAACAAGAGAATATAATATTGATACAACATCTCCTTTAATTTCTCCTGCAAATAATCTTACAGATCTTGTAACTTTTACAATGCCTATTCAAAGTATTTGGAATTATACTGCAACAGATCCTCACATTGATACTTGTTATTTTAATAATTCAGATAATGCAACTTATCAAATCCTTACAGCATGTAATAATTCAATTACAACTTCATGGGTAACATCAGGATCAAAAACAATTCAATTTTGTGCAAATGATACAAATGGACTTGAAACATGTAATACAACTTCATTTACAATTCATGAAATTAATCACTCACAATCAGATACACCTGATCCTGCTGTGGAAGGTGATGATGCAACTTTCAGTTTAAATGTTAATTTAACAAATATACCCTCTACAACTGCAAAATTAATTTTAAATGGTACATCATATTCTGTGACAGGAACAGCAACAACAAATGCTTATGTTTTTTCAAAAACAATAAACATCCCTAATACTTTTGGAAACATAACAGGAAAAAATCAAAATTGGTTTTGGAATTATACCATTGCAGGAATTAGAAATCAAACAACTGCAACACAAACAATTACAGTTTATGAATTAGATATTGATGATTGTTCAAGTTATGGAGAAGTAATTTTAAATTTAAGTTTATTTGATGAAGAGGGATCATCTTATGTAAATGAAACAGCAGGTGCAAATATTGAAGTTGATCTTGTATTAACAAGTGCAACAAATTCAAGTATTTCTTTAACATATAATCATACTTTTGAAAATGATAATAATCCTGCAATTTGTTTGCCTGTTGGAGTTTTAAATTCCACTTATAATATTGATTTTACAATTGGTTTTGATAGTACAGATCATGTTTGGGAATTTTTTATTTAGATAATGGTACATTAAATTCTTCAAAACAATTTGATGCTTATACAGATTATACTATTAATCTTATGGATCTTCTAACTACTGATAGTACATCATTTTTATTTAATTACTTTGATGAGGATGGCCTCCCTGTTGAAGATGCTCTTGTTCATGTTTTCAGAAAATATATTGGAGAAGGAAGTTTTAAAGAAGTTGAAAGATCAAAAGTAGATCAAAATGGAGATACAATTGTGCATCTTGTTGAAGAAGATGTAATTTATTACTTTATGATTACTCAATATGGAGATCATCTTTATACATCATCCACATATACTGCTCTCTGTCAAGAAACACCTTGTTCAATTCAGGTTGAGGCAGGAGGAGAAAGTGCATCTTTTGATACTGATTATGATTTAATTGATGGAGGATCTTATGATATTTCTTCAAATTCTGCAACAAGAGAAATCTCTCTAACTTATTTATTAGATCAAATTGGCACAATGAATTTTACCGCCTATAAATTAGATAGTGATGGATCATATTCTTCAATTGCAACAAATGGGAGTACAGGCATAAGTGATACTTTGGATCTTACTATTCCACAAAGTGCAGGTAATGTAAGTTTTTTTGTAACTGTTGAAAAAGATAATGATTTTATAAATTCAGAATGGGTAGATTTTGAAGATAATCCTCAAAGCAGATTTGGTACAACTCTTTCCTTATTTTTAGCAGTATTAATTATTTTATCATTCGGTCTTATAGCAGTTTCAGAGGGAGTTGGTACAATAATTATGGTAATATTAGGAGTTGCTATTTCAGGATTTTTAGGATTAATAACAACAGCATTAAACACAGGAATTAGTATGATAATTTATTTAATTATTACAGGAGGTATTCTTGTGTGGAAACTTTCAGGAGGTAGAAAATAATGGCATCAGATAAATTTACAACTTTATTAATCGGCCTTGTACTTTTTGTAGGATTTACATGGGTACTCTTAACAGTTGCAATTGATTTTGGTGCAGAATATGGTAAATCAACATCAGAAATTGGAGATGGATCTTTAAATCTTGTTCAATTTCAAACAGAGGCAGAGAGTATTGAAGGTAATGCACAAGGTTATAGATCAAGATTTGAAAGTGGAGAAGTTAATGATGTAGATGATGCCTCTGGAATTTTCTCAATTATAACAGACATGATAAATATGATTACAACACCATTTAAACTTTTAGCACAAGTATTAGTTAATATTTTTCATATACCCTCACTAATTATAAATATAGTTTTAGGCCTCCTCGCAATATCTTTGATATTGGGAATTTGGAGTGTGCTTAAAAAAGGAGATTAAAAAATGGCATGGACTTCACCAACAACAATAAATGCAACACAAGGTTTAGATAGTTTTTTACCTTATTTATCAGAAGTAACTAACTTTTGGTTTGGGAGAATGTTAATGATAGCAGTATTTATTATCTTCTTATTCGGTTATTTAAGAGCAAAAAATAATGATTTTATTGGAGGATTTGCTGTTTCAACTTATGTAACTTTTGTAATTGGATTATTATTTTGGGTAATTGGCCTTGTTTCAGGATTGGATTTTGCAATTATTATCAGTGCAACAGCAATTGCATCAGTGTTATTATTAACACAAAAGAAAGATTATTAATTTATTGTAGTATTGATTTATTGTACTATTAATTTATAGTATGGATACATCTTATCCACACTTAATTAAAGGAGATTTGTGTGTGTGTTATTATGAGTAATATTTCTTATAGAAGTGAAAGGAGGTATTTTTAAAAGTGAAATTCGGTAAGCAAGATAAAGGTGTTGCAGGATTAACAATATTGTTATCCCTTGTAACCATGCTTTTTGTTATTGGACTTCTTGTGATGATCTTTGCCCTTATGGGAGGTGAATTACAAGATGCAACAGATGATGCTACTGCAATTGATGTCATAAACGACACAACTTCAAGTATTTCATCAGTAACAGATTGGTATGACATCTTCATTGTTATCGGTGCTATGGTAGTTTTGATCTTATTAACAGTAATAATAATTACAGCAATAAGAGGATCAGGACTTATGGCAGGTGGTGGTGCTTAAAGGCCGAATTGATCTTTGATTTCTAAAATGAGATTAAAGAATAATAGTGACAAAGGAGTTGCAGGATTAACAATATTGTTATCCCTTGTAACTATGCTTTTTGTCATAGGCCTTTTAATCATGATATTTTCCTTAATGGGAGGAGAATTACAAGATGCCACTTATGATGAGGATACTACTGTAACTATCACGAATGAAACAGGTGTATGGTTAAACATCACCCCTTATTCAGTGGATTATGCAGGAGTGCGAGATTTTGATAGTTTAGCAATATTATCAGCAATTAATAATACAGATAATACTACTATTCTAACAACAAATTTTACTGTTTCAGCAGGAACAGTAACTAATGCAACTATATTGAATTACGATAATGTTTGGATGACATATTCTTATACATGGAGTGCAGATAATACTGCAACAAGTGTAATGAATGATACAGCATCAGGCATTGCAACAGTAACAGAATGGTTTGACATCTTTATTGTAATCGGTGCTATGGTAGTTTTGATCTTATTAACAGTAATAATAATTACAGCAATAAGAGGATCAGGACTTATGGCAGATGGATCAGCATAAATATCTTAATCGGTAGCAATTGATTTTTATTTTTTTTTTCTTTTTTTTTCTTTTTTTTTCTTTTTCTATTTTGGATAGAAACATTTATATATTAATTATACATCAATTATATATGACAGAAAAAGAAAAAAAAACAATGCTTCAATCCTTACAAAAAAATCAAGATAAATTAACAACATTAGATGTTAATTTTCTTATGGGAAAAATCAAAGAAAAAGATTATAAAAATAAAAGAGCATTATTAAGAAAGAATGTAAGTAAGATAATTAGAAAAAATAGATAAATATTAAAAAAATTATAATGAAAAACAGAACAACAATTAATATTACTAAGGAGATCAGGGATAGTTTAAACAGTTGTAAGAAATATAAGAGAGAAACTTATGATGAAATTTTAAAGGATCTAATTAGAACTAAAAAGAGTATCAAGAAATAAAATGGATAAAAGAAAAGAAAAATTAAAGAGAGCAATAAGAAAGAAAAAGTTTGTTTATAAGGAAGTATCATCAAGATCAACAGGATTTGGTGGATCTAATGTAAAGGCAGAGATCTTTAAAATTTCTAAAAACACATTAACAAAAGTTGGTGATGTAAAATGGAATACTGCAAGTTACAGAGGAAATGAGAGTGAAGTTTTTAATGAATTAAAATTATTGGGATTAATCTCAAAGAAAATTCAAAAAGCAAAGAAAAAGTAGGGGGGGAAAATTATTACTCATGGGGAGATAAAGAATTATATGGGTTACATATAGATGGATATTAAAAATGGCAAAATATAAATAAAATGACAACAAGAAATGAAAATTTAAAACAATGGATCTTAAAACAAAGATTAGAGAATTATGGTTATGATTGGAAAGATTTTAATAAAATGAGTGGATCAAAAGTAAGATTAAAATCAAAAATTAAAAATATGAGTGATGCAGAAATAAGAAAAAATTTAGCACAAGCAGGAATTTTAGGAGGATCAGGGAGATTACAAAAATCACCAGCATATAAAAGAATAACAAAAAAATCCGGTAAAACTAAATTAATTAAGGCAGGTAAAAAACAATGGAATTATACAATAGGCCAAAGTTTTAATGAGGAATTAATAAATATTATGCATATTGGATCAGGCAAACAAAATAATTGGTGGGCAGATCAAAGAATATGGTAAAATTGAAATGAGTAAATATTCGGAAGAATTAGAAAAAGATTTTAATGCAATTAAACAAAGCACAAAAAATTTAATTAAGAAAGGAGAAAAATTGGCTTTTGAGGAATATCATGGTGCAAGATCATTAGAAAAATTAAAACAAGAAATGAAGAGAATATAATATGGCAGTAAAAAAGAAACCAACAAAAAAGAAAACAACAAAGAAGAAAAAAGATAAATATACAGATACAGTAAAAAAAATGATTAAAGAAGAAACAGACATATCAAAATATTATTAATCTGAAAGGAGGAATAAAATAAAATGGCAATACAACACACATCAAGAGGACTTAAACAGGATATGAGAAGGAGATCTCAAGAAAATTGGGAAAGAGGTAGAGGTGCAAGGAAAATCGGTAACCCAAGATATAAACCTGTAAAGAGATATGATAAAAACAAAGTTTTAAGAAAAATTTATGTTTTAAGGAAATAAAAAAATGACAGAAAGAAAACAAGGCAAACCAAAACGAGATGGTTCAGGTAGAGGAGTAAGGGCTAATGAAGGTAGAGGTGGATGCAAAACTACAAGAAAGATTGGTAGAAACAGGAAATGAGCAGGATTGAAGATCTTGAGCAAGAATTAAAATCATTAAGAGAGAAACGAGAAGAAGAAAATAAAGTAAAAAAATTAACAAAACAGATTAAATCAGAAAAATTTGCACAAACAAAAGGAGGTAAGGTGTTTAATGCAATAGGAGATTTAGGACTTGCAATTGGAAAAAAGATTACAACACCTCCAAAAAATAAAGGATCACAAAAAAAACAGGTAAAAAAAAGTATAGATTTGGATCATTTCATTAATTCTCTCCCTCAATAAATTAATCCTTTTCTTCAACAAGTTTGATCTTTAAACCAAAAAGATAATTCTGTTCTTTCTTTAATTCAGATAACCTTATTATAGCAGTATATTTTAATCTAAACTTTTCTATTACTTTTCCTTTTTCGTCGATTATAGCATACTTATTTCTTTGATTAACATAGTTGTGGATTTTCATTTTAATTTATTCTGTTCTAAAAATGGTTTTAATCTATTTTTAGCAATTTTAATGTATTCTTTATTTAATTCTTCTCCATCTGGTTTATGAAATACTAAAATATAAGTATGGACATTCATGGCTTGGAAGGGTCTCTTTCCAAAAGGTCTAAATCCTCCACTTCGATAATATCTCCAAATAAATGTATCAAATAAAGTTAATCCTAATTCTCTCATTATATTTATAACATCTGCATGTAAAGGCAAAATCTTTCTTGATGCTCCA
>FUWD012814623.1_pt1 | contig 22930 bp, 17 predicted proteins | sample 1063281 | NCBI WGS metagenome assembly FUWD01 (sample SAMEA79048168, study PRJEB19326) | metagenome | biome: marine | reverse complement strand
GAACTTCTCGTAGGGCACATACACCTGCAGGATCTTTTCCCCAAGCCCGCTGCGCTCCACTTCAGCCTCTATACCCTCCTTGACCTTTCTCTCGTGCCCGGAATAGATCCTGAGGGCATACCAACGTGCCACCGGCGGCATTCCCTGGTCCTCAGCTTCTTTTTTTCTTGCGGCCATCCTGACTCCCCTTTCCGGTTTCTTACAGTAACTTTCCCATCACGAAGTTTATCACCCAGTCGACGAGGAAGGTGAACAGGGCGAGGAGGCCGGACACCGTCAGGACCACCACCGTCAGATCTTTCAACTCTTCCTTGCTCGGCCAGACGACCTTGCGCATCTCTGCGACAACGTCCCTGTAATACTGACCGACCTTACCGATATACTTGTTCATGAATCACGGCCCGGAATAAACTGCGCTTCCATACAAATAAAAATCATGCGTGCACGTCAGGAGGGAATCGAACCCCCAACCTGCGGTTTTGGAGACCGCTGCTCTACCAATTAAGCTACTGACGTATAGCCAACACCAAAACCGGAGCTGATGATCGGACTCGAACCGATGACCTCTTCCTTACCAAGGAAGTGCTCTACCAACTGAGCTACATCAGCAAGAAAAACAGGGAAAACCATTGTGTGGGTAGGGGAGGATTCGAACCTCCGAAGACATATGTCGACAGATTTACAGTCTGTTGCGTTTAACCACTTCGCTACCTACCCGCAATAATCAAGAGCTGGTGATGGGACTCGAACCCGCAACCTGCTGATTACAAATCAGCTGCTCTACCAATTGAGCTACACCAGCAGCTCAGTCAAAAAACAGGGCAGGTAATATAATGAGAGGATTTAAAAATGCAAAAGAAAAAGGGAACAAATTATTTTCCCCAGGAACCGGAGAGAAATGCCGCAAGCCGGACGGAAACCTCTCGCGGGGTCAGCCTTTCGCCAAAGGCGAGGAGGGTGTCGAGGAGGGTGGGATAAACCCGCATCTTGTTTTTCATGAGCCCGCGAACGGCCGCTTTCACCACAACTGAAGCGTCTGAGATGGGTAGGAGGATGGTCGCCGGGTCATGGCCTGCGACAGCGAAGAAGCCTGTTTCGATGAACCCGGGGCAGACTGCCAGGACTTTCACCCCGGATGACTTCAGCTCTTCATGAAGGGCTTCGGTGAGGGTTATGACAAAAGACTTGGTCGCCGAATAGAGACCGAGACCGGCGATGCCCTGCAGTCCGGCAAGCGAGGCAATGTTGATGATGCCACCCTCGCCCGAAGATGCCATATCTGCCGAAAAAATGCGGGTAAGGCGGGCAAGCGCAAGAATGTTGACCGCCATCAGTTCCTCGAGTTTTTCCGCAGGAATCCCACTGTACGCCCCAGCAAACGAGAGACCCGCCGCATTGATGAGGAGGTCCACCTTCACACCCTCACGGAGGCAGAACTGATGGATTTCCTCTGGCGCCGTCGGCCGGGTGAGATCCGACACGCATACCAGCACTTCGACGTGCCTTTTTGTGCGGAGCTCTGCGGCAAGCGTGTGCAGAAGCTCTGCTGAACGGGCGACGAGAATGAGGTTGTTCCCCCTGCGGGCGAACTCGCGGGCAAAAGCCTCGCCGATTCCCATTGAGGCTCCGGTTATGAGGGTGCAGCGCATGGCCATGCTATCCCCCTATCGGTGCGGCCGGCTCGACCCAGCGGCCGTGCTCCCGGATGAGATCGATCAGGCGATCGACGGCCTCCACCTCAGGCAGGTTCTCGGCAACGCACTCCTTTCCGACATAGAGGCTGATACGGTTCTTTCCCGCACCCACATACCCGAAATCGGCGTCGGCCATCTCGCCCGGCCCGTTCACCACACATCCCATGATACCGATCTTGAGACCTTTCAGGTGTGAGAGGCGTTTTTTGATGGAGGCGGCAGCACGTTCAAGGTCGAAATAGGTCCTGCCGCAGCCGGGGCAGGAGATGAATTCGGTTTTCGACATGCGTGCACGGGCTCCCTGCAGGATATTGAACCCGAGATTGATCTCATCTTCCGGACTGAGTGGTGTCTGGAGCGAGAGCATGTCGCCGAGTCCATCGGAAAAAAGCGGCCCGGCCTGTACGGAGGCATCGATTATGGTACTGAGTCGAAGGGGATCGCTCCCGCTGAAACGTACAGAGATTGGGGCATCGATGGCGCGACGGCGGAACTCAAGAGCGAGGCGGCGTGCAGCGTAGAGTCCTTCTGAGGAGACTATGGAAAAGAGAACTCTCTGAAGACCTCTCGTGCGGGCTTTTTCAGCAAACGAAGCAAGCACTTCAGCTGCAACGCCGACGCCGGAGCGCTGGCGCACGAACGAAAACTCCACCGCAGGACAGCTCCCGGCGGGGATCATGTCGACAAGATTTCTGGGAAGCATCTCCTCTTCAGTGATATCGAAGCGGACCTTCGCCAGATCCTCCTGTAAAAGAAGAGCGAATATATCCGGATCGGCACTCGATGCGCCAAGAGAGCTCGCAGCCGGGCCAAGCCCCTGAAGCAACTCCCGGAGAAGAGGAATATCGCTCCGTTCGGCAACGGGGACCGTGAGCAGTTCGGAGCGGATCGAGCCGACCTCAAGTTCGGGACGAAGCCGCAGGAGCGCTTCCGAATGCGCGCCCTCCCTGTCAGAGAGCGTTGACTGCAGCGCAGTCTCCACCAGCGGCAGGGCTTCGCCGCCAAGCACACTGCCACCGATCGCCAGCGGCTTCGAGCACCGCCGGCTGTAGCTCACAGGATCAAAGGGAAGTTCCTCCGTTGCAGCACGCGATCGAACGGACTCACCGGAGGACTCGATAAGATGCTTGAGCGGGAGATGAGCCTTTTTGCCCTTCACCTGATGGAACGTGTTGTACTTCCGAACGATCTCGAACCCGACAGGCACCTCGTTGACAGGGTCTTCGGTGAGTGACACCCTGATGGTGTCGCCAAGACCGTCTTCAAGCAGGGCACCGATGCCCATGGCGGATTTTACCCTGGCCTCGTCACCGTCTCCCGCCTCAGTCACACCGAGATGGAGTGGATATGCGTGGAGAAGCTCCTTGTCTGCACGCTCGACAAGGAGGCGGTATGCCTGAATCATCACCCTGACATTGGATGACTTCATGGAAAAGAGGATGTCATAGTAGCCGGCGTCTTCACATATGCGGGCGAATTCAAGCGCAGCCTCAACCATACCGTCCGGGGAGTTGCCCCGGCGGCTGACGATGCGGTCGGACAGTGATCCGTGGTTCGTACCGATGCGCATGGAAGCACCCAGGCTGCGGGCTTTTTCGACGAGCGGCAGGAATTCCTGGCGGACATGCTGAAGCTCCCGCTGGTACTCGTCCTCTGTGTATTCGCCGCCTGCAAACTTCTTGCGTGTCGCGTAGTTGCCCGGATTGATTCGAATGTTTTCGACAAACTCCACCGCCTTCATGGCAGCGCGAGCGGAAAAGTGGATATCTGCAACGAGCGGCGTCCTGATGCCGTCGCGCCGTAACTGGTCGCGGATGGCGCGGAGGTTTTCAGCATCTTTCTCGGTAGGGACAGTCAGGCGGATGATTTCGCAACCCGCATCATGGAGCCTGCGGCACTGCTCGACCGAAGCCCGGGTGTCGGAGGTGTGGGTATTGATCATGGACTCCACCCGTATCGGCAGGTATCCACCAAGGGATATGGGGCCGAACGGCACTTCTCTGGTAAGACGGCGGCGGTACTCGTACATGGGACTGTCGGGTTTTCCTTTGCTGTTGAAATGTATGGGGTGCAGAGTGAAAGAGAGCGGGCTACTCCTCACTGATGATATAGAGGCGTTCCCCCTCGCGGCGGAAATTATACCTTTCCCGGGCAGCCTTTTCGATGCTGTCGGGATCGGCGGCATGACGGATCCGCTCTTCGTTCCGAAGTATCCGCTGCTGTCCCTCCTCCTGCGTTCGGAGCAGTACGCGGTGCTCGGACTCCATAGAGATTCTTGTCAAGAGGCCGTAGTCGTCAAAGAGGAGCCAGATCACGAACACAACGGCAAGCACCACGAAAAAAAACTTTTTCGGGTTGGTGGAGACATAGCCCCAGAACATGTTCAGCGCGTGTTTCAAGCTCAAGATGCCTCAGGATGTTTTTCGCCCCGGGGGAGCCGAAGGAAAGGCCCCGTGCCGGCCATGAGGCGGCACGGGGCTCCCCCCCTGGAACAATTCGGCCTCAGACCCTGAAGGCCTGCTTTCCGGGATAGATTGCCTGCATTCCGAGCTCCTCCTCTATGCGGAGCAGTTCGTTGTACTTCGACATGCGGTCGCTACGCGACATGCTGCCGGTCTTGATCTGTCCGGCGTTGGTGGCGACGGCAATCTGGGCGATGGTGCTGTCTTCGGTTTCGCCGCTGCGGTGGCTGATGACCGAGGTGTAGCCGTTGCGCTTGGCCAGATCAATGGCCCGGAGGGTCTCGGTAAGGGTGCCGATCTGGTTGACCTTGATGAGTATCGAGTTGCCCACACCTTTTTCAATGCCCTCGGCGAGGCGCAGACTGTTGGTCACGAAGAGATCATCACCGACAAGCTGCACACGGTCGCCGATCTTTTCGGTGAGGAGCTTCCAGCCGGACCAGTCGTCTTCTGCCATACCGTCTTCGATGGAGATGATCGGGTAGGTGTTGGCCCACTCTTCCCAGTACGAGGCCATCTCTTCAGAAGAGAGCTCGCGTTTGTCGGACTTCTTGAAAACGTATTTCTTTTTCTCGGTGTCGTAGAACTCGGAGCTGGCCGGATCGAGCGCGATCATGACCTGGGCATCGCCGAGGCCGCCTTTTGAAGCGGGAGAACCGGCCTTGTATCCAGCCTTGCCGATGGCTTCGACCACCAGCTCGATAGCCTCTTCGTTCGAACGGAGGTTGGGAGCGAACCCGCCTTCATCACCGACAGCCGTGCTGAGGCCACGGCTATGGAGAAGGGCCTTGAGTGCATGGAAGATTTCCGCGCCGCAACGAAGAGCATCGGAGTAGGAGCTGAACCCGATCGGCATAATCATGAACTCCTGGAAGTCGACGGTGTTGTCGGCATGGGCCCCACCGTTGAGCACGTTCATCATCGGAACCGGAAGCGTGTTTGCCATGGTGCCGCCGATGTAGCGGAAGAGCGACAGGCCGGAGTATTCAGCGCCGGCTTTGGCGCAGGCCATGGAGACGCCGAGAAGGGCGTTGGCGCCGAGCCTGGATTTGTTCGGTGTGCCGTCGAGCTCGAGCAGGCGGGCATCAATCTCTTCCTGCTCTGTTACGAGCATGCCCCTGAGGCCTTCATTGATGATGGTATTGACATTCTCCACAGCTTTCAGGACACCCTTGCCGAGGTAGATTCCCTTGTCGCCGTCACGCAGCTCCACCGCCTCGTGGACGCCGGTCGACGCACCGCTGGGAACGGCTGCACGGCCGAATGAGCTTTCAGTATAGACGTCGACTTCGACAGTGGGATTGCCCCGTGAGTCAAGGATCTGACGGGCGTGGATCTTGTGGATTACAGGCATTGGTTAGGATGATTTGGTTTGCGGTGGTTCGCTGGAAAACCAAAATATATCCTTTTTTCCATAGCATTTCACCCCCGTCAGAGAAGCAAATAGGACTTTTTTTCGTTAATTGACAGTTAAGCTTCAACTGCTGCACTGTTCCATTACCTTCCAACAAGGAGTACCGCCATGCAAGCCGTCCAACCTGATCAAATCCGCAACATCGTTATCACAGGCCATGCCGGTAGCGGCAAGACCATCCTCACCGAATCCCTCGCCCTCTCGATGGGGCTCATAAACCGGGCCGGGAGCATCGAGGAGGGCAATACCCTCTCCGACTACTCCCCCGATGAAATAAGCCGCAAGCACAGCCTCAACACCAGCCTTCTGAACGGGATTTGGAACGGCTGCAAGCTGAACATCATCGACACCCCCGGCCTGCTTGATTTCCACGGTGACGTCAAGTCCGCCATGCGCGTAGCAGATACGGTGCTCGTCACCGTCAATGCCTCTACCGGCGTAGAGGTTGGCACCGATGCCATCTGGGAGTACACGAAGGAGTACTACAAACCGACCGTTTTCGTGCTGACCAAGCTCGACGCCGACCGGACACGCTTCAACGAGACCATTCAGGAACTGCAGGACCATTTCGGGCACCTCGTCACCCCGATCCAGTTCCCCGCAGAAGAGGGTGCCGGACACCACATACTCATCGATATCCTCTTGATGAAGCAGCTCGAGTTCCATCCGGACAAACCGGGCAGCATGACCGTGTCCACGATCCCGGACCTCTACCTGAAACGGGCTGAGGAGCTTCACCAGCAACTGGTGGAAGCGGTCGCCGAAACCGATGAAGAACTGATGGAAAAGTTTTTTGAAGTCGGTTCCCTCACCGAGGACGAACTTCGCCAGGGCATCAAAAGTGCGCTTGTGTCACGCACATTCTTCCCTGTGTTCTGCACCTCACCGCTGCACCTCATCGGCTCGGAACGCCTGCTTGGCGCCATGGTCAACCTTTTTCCCTCACCCATCGAGCGCGGCCCGGAGCATTCCCTCTGCACGGTCGGCGAGAACGAGCAGCTGCTTGAACCTGATCCCCTGGGTGCAACGGTCGCATTCATCTTCAAGACCATGTCGGAACCCCGGATTGGTGAAATCTCCTACCTCCGGGTCTACTCCGGCCATCTTGAATCCGGCCATGAACTGCAGGACGTGCAAACCGGCCAGGTTGAAAAACCCGGCCAGATTTATACAGTCGTCGGCGAAAAACGCACTCCGGTCGACAGCCTCCTTGCCGGAGATATCGGCATGGTCGTCAAACTGAAGGACGCACATACCAACGACACGCTTGCCGACAAGGGCACCAACTGCCGCATCAGCCCAATCACCTTTCCCGTTCCGGTGCTCGCCACGGCCATCGTACCGGTGACGCAGGGAGATGAAGAGAAGATTTCTGCTGGCCTCCACCATCTGCATGAAGAGGACCCCAGCTTCTCGATAGAGCATGACGTTGAGTTCAACCAGACCATCCTCAAAACGCAGGGCGAGACGCACCTCGACATCATCCTCAGCCGCCTCGAAAAGAAATTCAATGTGAAGGTCGAGACCGCCCCGGTCAGAATTCCGTACCGCGAGACCATCCGCATACAGGCTTCTGCACAGGGCCGCCACAAGAAACAGTCGGGCGGACGAGGCCAGTACGGCGATGTCTGGGTACGACTCGACCCCGCCCCGCGCGACAGCGGATTTGAATTCTCCAGTGAGGTAGTAGGCGGCGTGGTCCCCACCCGCTACATTCCTGCTGTTGAAAAGGGACTCCGTGAGGCGATTGCCACCGGTACCATCTCCGGCTACCCGGTGGTCGATTTGAAGGCAGTCGTCTACGACGGTTCGTACCACCCCGTCGACAGCTCCGAATTCGCATTCAAGATTGCAGCCGCCCTGGCATTCAAGGCTGCAATCGAAAAAGCCAAGCCTATGGTGCTTGAGCCGATTACAGAGCTCACCGTGACCGCGCCCGACCAGTACACCGGCGAAATCGTCGGGGAGATTTCAGCCAAACGGGGAAAAATACTCGGTATGGAAGCCGATGTCCGAATGCAGGTAGTCAAGGCCGAACTTCCGCAGGCCGCGCTTCAGACCTTCCATCATGCATTGACACGCCTCACCCAGGGCAGGGCTCGCTACAGCTACCGGTTCAGTCATTATGAAGAGGCCCCCGCCGAGGTGGTACAGCAACTGGCCGCTGAGAAGAATGCCTGAGGTGAGTTAAGCTGAGACTGAAACACCATGCGCCGGGCTGCTTATTGCAAGCTGCCCGGCGCATCTGTTTTACAACCATTTCTCCCTAGAGAATCCCCACGAGGGACTTCAGTTTAAGCCACCAGACCATCCATACTGCTTCGCGGATGTTTCCCTTCGTCATTTTCGACAGCCCCACCGTTCTGTCGGTAAATACAATCGGGACCTCGAGGATCCGAAACCCCTTCTTCCATACCCTGAAGTTCACCTCGATCTGGAACGAGTACCCTTGCGAAGCAATCCGGTCGAGATCGATGGCAGCAAGCACGTCGCGACGGAAGCACTTGAACCCCCCGGTCGGATCCGAGACAGGCATCCCGGTGATAACCCGGGTGTAGATACTCGCCATTTTCGAAAGAATCAGTCGGCTGAGCGGCCAGTTGATGACATTGACCCGGTTGCCGACATAGCGCGAGCCTATCACGAGATCTGCTGTCGCAGCAGAATCAATGAGGGTTCCAACCATTGCGGGATCATGCGAGAAGTCGGCATCCATTTCCAGAATGAACCGATACCCACGATCCAGCGCGAAACGAAACCCCTGAATGTAGGCTGTACCGAGCCCGAGCTTCCGCTCACGCTGGATGAGATGAACCGCATTGCTGAACTGCTGTATCTGGGTAACGATTCGGGCAGTCCCGTCGGGCGAATTATCGTCAATAACCAGAATGTCGAGCATTTCAGGGTACAGGGCCCTGAGGGTATCGATGAGTCGCCCGATGTTCTGGCTTTCGTTGAAGGTAGGTATGATGACGAGGGCGGAGGCTTTACCCGCTCCGCCACTCTCTTGCTCGTTCATGCGGCAATAATCAGGATAATCGAAAAAAAAGAGCATTGCCGGGCGGACAATGCTCTTGTAAAGAGAACGATACCTTCCTGCTTCTCTTCAGCGGGCTTCGCGGTGGAAGCGGTGCAGGAAACGGAGATCAAAATCAAGTCTCTCAGGTGGCGTGAATGAGAAGTCAAGAACTTCGCCATCAGGAAGTACTTCGACAAGTGCGCCGGACGGGCACTCATCTCCCGAGAAGCAGGCCGAGCAGGAAATACATGCATCCTGATCGATGTAGCAACGGAAGCCTCCCTCCTGGACATCCCCATAGAACTTGTAGCCGATGGCGTTGACCTTAGGAGGACACTTGTCAAGGCAGAGGCCGCATCCTACGCAGAGATTCTCGAAGATGAAATAATGCTTTTTCGCCCTCGGCGCAGCAGGCTTCGCTGCCGGTGTAGCAGCAGGAGCAGCTTTTGGTGCCGGTGCTGCGGGTGCTGACGGCTTGGCGGCAGGTGCAGGTTTTGCTCCTGCAACGGGCTTAGCCGCAGGCGCACCTTTTGCAGCAGGTGCCCCTTTTGGCGCAGGTGCAGGCTTTGCTGCTGGCGCCGGCTTTGCTGCAGCAGGCTTCTTATATGGCAGCGCGGATTCCTGGCGGACGCCGCAACGACCAAGATTGACATTCAGCGGCTCAAGGCGGGCCTTGCCAGCCGGTTTAGCCGGTGCACCCTTAGGCGCTGCCTGCCCCTGCTTCGCGGCAGGTGCCGGTGCCTTCGGCGGCGCACCCTTAGGCGCTTCGGCCTTGGGCGCAGCCGGAGCCTTCGCGGCTGGAGCCGGCTGAGTTTCTGGCTGTTTTACAGGATCGGCCATCAGGGAACCCTCCTCTATTGATTATAGTCTTCTGTAGTTTCCTATTGCACTCAGACCTGTCGGGGAGCCCGGAAGCTCCCCCGGTCAAGCAGTTCAGGCAATCAGCTTCATCAGGTAGTCCACAACCTGGGTCAGGAGGACCTGACCGGACACCGCTGCGTCGCTGACGGTCGGCGGGAGGGGTGAATCAGTCTGATAGAAGCCGTTGGCAATGAAAAGGAACACCAGCATAAAGGTTCCGCCGAAGTACAGGAACGTACCTGCAAGCTTCGAGTCCGAGATGGTCAGGACAGGGAAACGGAAGGTGACGTCCCGGCCAAGGAACTTCTTGCCAAGCCAGCGGACGGTGCGGGTCTGGATGTCAGCACCTTCAAGACGGGAGCCGCGATCCTCGAACCAGACAGCAAAGCTGATGAACCATATGAGGTGGCCGATCATCAGGATGGTCGAGAGGTGTGAGCTCGAGAAGATCGTCACGGTCTCTGTCCAGAAGTAGTAGAAGATGCCGGAGGTGTAGTGGTGCGCAAGGCCGGCCACAGAGTCCCAGGCCTTCGCGTCAGCCGCAGGCACACCGTACATCATCGAAGCGATCCATGCGCCGTCGATATACCAGCAGACTGCAGACAGACCCTTCACTCCCCAGAGCATGGCGAACCAGAGCTGATCCTGGATCGAGACACCGCAGGTACCGCCGTAGACTGGTCCAAGGCAGGGGAAGGAGTAGGAGTTCTTCTTCAGGCCGAGGTCATCCCAGAGGGGTGAGGTGTGGGCGAAGAAGGCGATGCGGACGAGTGCAATCAGCGAGAAGAGCGAACCTGCCACGATGACGTGAACCATGACCCAGTCGTTGATGCTCGGATCCGCAAACATCCACTGGAACATCGGAAGCGGCTTCAGCCAGTAGAACGACATCATGATGTTCGTTCCGAAGATGTTCAGCTCGCAGATGGTGTTCCACACGATGACAGCGTAAACGGACAGCATGGTGGCGAAACAGAGAGCCATGACCGTACCGAGGATCTTGACCTGAACTTCCTGGTCGCGGCCCTTTGTGATCCAGATGGACTTGATCTGGTTATAGAGACCGTTGAGCTGGATCTTGAGGAGGTACTGGCCGCCATGGTAGACACCTGCGAAGACATAGAGAACACCGCAGATGATGTGGTTGAAGGTGATGAGGTTGATAACCACCCTCGACATGCCGAACGAGGCGCCGTTCTTGGGAAGAATTGCGAAGGGAGCAAACTCCGAGAACTCCTTGGAGCCGGAGACGATCCTGCCGCCTTCCTGCACGAAGTCATAGCTGACGCGGTTGAAAGGCTCACCGTAGAGATAGAACACCAGCTTGTCAAGCTCTTTATAATAGGGATCGAAAGAGGGCTGCTGGAATGCAACGAAGGCGATGACACCGAGGGCGATGTTGATGTAGCCGATCGCGGTGAGATGCACCGAGAAGGCGGCTTTCATGTCATCATTGAGATGGATGGCAGCATTCGGGGGGTTGTTCCACCAGTAGATGCCGAGAGCGAAGAAGGCCACGAACCACACGAAAGACATAAACGTCTCGGAGTTGATGGTCTGGAAATCGGGAACAGGAGCGAAACCGAGAACGAACCACATGAGAAGACCCCAACCGAGGAAGAGGAGGGACATGTAGACGGCATGAGGTCCGAGCGCATCCTTGTATGTCTTTGCGCTGGTGCCGTTGAAGACCATGTCACCGAACTTGCCGAGAAAACGGAAATCGCGGAAGTTTCCTGCGCGACCGGTAAACGGGTTGGTCAGGTTGTGGGTCCAGTGACGCCAGCCGCCGAAGAGGAGGATGGAGCCGGAAAGGAAGTGGAACGCTGCCCAGCCGATGAGATTGGTTGCCGCCTGCTGGAGGTCGGCTGTCTCGGTGCTGTAGGTGTCGATGCCGAGAGAGACCATCCTCGGCTTGATGGTAAGGTAGAACCAGTTGTCATGGAACCCTGGCATTCCACCGAGCCATGCAGGGAAGACCTGAATGCCGGAGAAATAATAAATGGCCATGAGGAACCCGAGAACGCCAAGAAGGGCGAGATGGCCGCCGACAACCTGTTCGTCGTCGATCTTGTCGGTGTCGAACACCTGATACCATTTCGTTGACCGGGTCTCTGTCCGCTGGAACAGGAACCTTCTCATTTTAGCGGCATCCTGCTCCTTGATGACGGAAGGACCGCCCGAAGCGCCGCTCGCCTTCGGAGAAGGAGCGCTCCCCTTGGGAGGCGGAACCGTCCCCTTTGGCTTGACTCCTGCCGGATTCACTTGTTCAGCCATTGTATTCTCTCCTTTGTTTGGACATATTTCAGGTTGAAGAAACCGAAAGAAACCCTCCGGACCAGCGGCATACACCGTATTGAGGAATGGCCCATCGGAGCAAGTGTTCCACCCATCCCCGATAACGCAACGAAGGCACCTTCCCCGGTGCCGGCAATACCGGAATGGCTGCTGAGGCGGTCTTCCCACCTGACGCAGTATTAAATAAAATAAGAAAAATTATTTAATAATAAATTTTTTTGGGCCGCCATTGACGGGCTATTGTTTTATTATAAAGCAGGAAAGCCCCTATGGGGAAGGCTTTGGCGGAGCATCAGGGGAAAGGACCCCGATCGCGCTGCAGGAGCATGGAGTTCCAATTCAACACCATTCCAAAACATTCCGGACATGAGGCGCGAGATTCCATTCAGCAAACTATCCGGCGCGGGCAACGACTTCATCGTCATGGATAACCGTGACCGCTCCATCACCCTCGATGCTTCGGCTGTCCGCGCTCTCTGCACTCGCAGAACCGGCATCGGCGCCGACGGGCTCATCCTCATCGAGCCATCGGAAACAGCCGCATTCAGCATGCTCTATCACAACGCCGACGGCCTTCCGGGCACGATGTGCGGCAACGGCGGCCGCTGTGCGGTCTGGTTCGCCCAGAGCATCGGCGTGGAGCCGGACACCGAAGGATGCTTCCGTTTTGAGGCCAACAACGACCTTTATCAGGCATGGGTGAGCGGACCGGAAACGGTGCGGCTCCGGATGCGCGAGCCCCGTGACGCAAGAAACGAAATCGATCTAGGCGGCCGATCCTGCGCATTTATCGATACCGGCTCACCACACGCCGTGATCCGCACCGAGGAACTTGATGCCGTGGATGTAATCGAGGAAGGCAGAGCCATCCGCCACCGCACCGACCTTTTCCCTGGTGGGACCAACGTCAACTTCCTGGAGGTCACCTCCCCTGAGAGCATCAACATCAGAACATTCGAGCGGGGCGTCGAAGACGAGACACTGGCCTGCGGAACCGGCGCGGTGGCGGCAGCACTTCTCAGCCGCCGCCTCGGCATTACCTCCGCCGAATGCATCAGTGTCCGGGTGAAAAGCGGAGACATCCTCGAAGTGGCATTCAGTGGAGATATGCGGGAGGTCTATCTCACCGGACCAGCCGTCATCGTCTATACCGGTGTGGTCAAGGCAGGCTGATCGACAGATTGGGTAAAACGGCAGGAGGTCGTGAACTTTTTACCGGCAGAGGGAATTCATTTTCGCTGCAGGGGCAAAATCCCCCCACTTGAGCCTTAATGTCAAAACCATTCAACACCAAACGGAGAACCATCATGCAGAAATGGGTATGTGTCCCTTGCGGCTACGTCTATGATCCCGAAGCCGGCGACCCCGACAGCGGAGTTGCGCCCGGAACGCCATTTGAAGATGTCCCCGAAGACTGGGTATGCCCTGTCTGCGGCGTCGACAAGACCCTCTTCGAACCCTACGAAGAACGTTGATCGGGGAGGGCGCCGCCAGATGCCCGCCCCCCATCGTATCAAACTGCACGCCGCCATTTGCGGCGTGTTCAGTTTCCGCCCTCTCCAGAATCCATGAACACCTCGTCGATGAGTTCGCGCGGGACACCGATCGTGATGGTATCGGCAACCGTTGCCGTTGTATCGACCGGAAGCGGCGCCCTCACGCCGGAGGATGGCGCCACGCCCCCCCTCTTCTGCATGATGCGGTAGATGATGGCCGAGCGGTTCCGGACATACCGGGAACTGCCGGTTGGTGACCAGCGGATGGGGTTGGGGAGCACGGCGGCAAGGCGGGATGCCTGGCGGGCGTTCAGCCGGCTGGCGCTTACACCGTAGTAGTGGCGGGCAGCAGCTTCGATGCCGAATATACCGTCGCCCCATTCGGCGGAATTAAGATAGAGCTCCAGAATGCGGCGCTTTGAGAGCGAGCGTTCGATCCGCCAGGTAAGAATGGCCTCCTTGATCTTGCGTACCGGATTCTTCGAGGGAGAGAGATAGAGGTTCTTTGCCAGCTGCTGGCTGACGGTGCTGCCGCCCATGGCTATTTTGCGCTCCTTGAGGTTTTTCTCCAGCGCACGCTCCATTGCCTCGTAGTCGAACCCGTCATGCTGCCAGAACTTGTCGTCTTCGGCAATCAACACCGCCCTGACGACGTTTTTCGATATCGCCCTCAGCGGAACGACCTTCCGCTCGGTCTCTCTTCCGGGGTATCCGGCGCGGCGCCATGCCTCCACCCGGTACTGCATGAACGCGGTGGTCTCGGGGGTTTTTCGGGCAAGCCCCTCCACATCGGGAATGACGAAGTATCGCATGATATCGACAACAAAGAGGCAGAAAAGCAGGATAGCGATGTTCCGCAGAAACTTCATATGCTGGGGCGGTTTGTTTTTTTCGGTATCTTTTCCATTGAAGGCAGGAATATCTTTTCATCCAATGTAACACGAGGAAGCACCGACATGAAACAGGCGATACTGCCACTTGCGGCCGGACTCATCTTTTCGGCTGCCGCCGTTGACTGCTTTGCCGCCGTTCCCGACGGGAAAGCGGTATTTGAGCGCAACTGCAGCGTCTGCCACAGCGTGGCGCCGCCGCCGAAATCTGCACCCCCGATCATTCCAATCGCCGCCCGATACCGTGCAGAGTTCGCAACGAAAGCCGCAGGCGTCAAGGCTATGACGGCATTCATGCAGTCGCCCTCCAAAGCGGCATCAGTCATTGAAGTCCAGGCAATCGAACGCTTCGGCCTCATGCCATCAATGTCCGCACTCAGCGAAGCGGACCTCCGGGCAGTAGCCGGATGGGTCTGGGATCAGGGCGGAGCCGGCATGGGCCCCGGCAGGGGTGCAGGCCAGCCAAAAGGCACCTGCCGTTAGAATCGGAAAACCCGGAGGGCTGCTCCGGGCTTTCTTTTCCTTCTGTACCCTTGGGCAGACTCGAACTGCCGACCCACAGTTTAGGAAACTGTTGCTCTATCCACTGAGCTACAAGGGTATCGGTGAAGCGTGAATTTAGCATCTTTGCCCGAAAGAAGCAAGCCCTCAGGACCTCCCGAACATATGGTCGAGCTGTGTAAGCGTCATCTTGATGATGACTGGCCTGCCGTGCGGACATGAGTAAGGTTCCCGGGTGGCGAAGAGGTTGTCTATGAGGGTGCGCATCTCCCCCATCGAGAGTTTCTGGCCCGCCATGATGGCGTTGCGGCAGGAGTATGATTTGGCCAGATTGTCCCGTCTTTCCAGGCGAAGACGGGATGCGTTCTCCCGGTACTCGGCAATCATATCCTGCAGGATGGTAACCTCACTTCCCGGCCGCACATCCTGCGGCACACCCTCAATCATCACCGCCCGGCTGCCGAACGAACGGAGGTTGAACCCCAGCCGGTACAGGTCATCCTTTATCTCCTCAAACACTTCGTACTCCCACGGCCGAAACTCGACCTTCTGCGGAAAGAGCAGCTGCTGGGAGTTCGGCACGCTGCTATCCATCACCTCCACGGCACGTTCGTAGAGAACCCGCTCATGAGCCACATGCTGATCGATGATCATGACCCCGGTCTTGATCTGGCAGATAAGGTACTTATTGTGGAGCTGCCAGATCTTCGGATCCTCCCCTTTTGGATCAACTTCAGCACCTTCCGGGCCCTCGTGCATGCTCGACCGGAGCAGCTGTGAGATGTCCTCACGGGCGGCCGGGACTTCAGGAACAGGGAACATCACCTCCTGATGTGAAGGCTGCGGAACTGCCGGGAGGGAACGTCCGAATGCCCCTTCGCGGTAGCTGCCATAGAGCTCTCCCGTCGTAATGGCCCGCTCCGGAACCTCCTGGAATGAAAGGGTCCGGAAGGTGCCGCCACCGCCATGAGCGAACCCCCGGGAAGCAGCCTCATCGGCTGTCTCTGCCCTCTGTCCTCCTGCTGCAAGGTCGGGGGAAAAGTCATGCATTGTCACGGCCCGCTTGATCACCGGGTAAAACATGTTGCGCACGCTTCGCTCATCGTCGAAGCGGACCTCGAGCTTCGCAGGGTGCACGTTGACGTCCACCCGTGAGGGGTCGATGCCGAGAAAGAGAAGGGCGAAGGGCGCCTGGCGCTCCACGAGCAACTCAGCGTAGGCCTGCTGGAGGGCCTGTGTGAGCATGCGGTTCTGGATCAGGCGACGGTTGATGAAAAAGTACTGGTCAAGCTTCTTGCGCTTCTGGAGCGCAGGGCGGCCGATGTATCCCCTGATGGAAAGGTAGTCGTTCTCCTCGCCGACCTCGATGAGGCTTTCGGCAAACCCCTTTCCATAAAAGGTATCGAGGCGCTCCAAAAGATCAGGGGTCCGGAAGTTGAACAGCTCCTCATCATCGTTCAAAAGCTGCCACTGTATTTCAGGATAGGCAAGAGAGAACGAGCGCACGAGCTCGAAAATATGTCCGTACTCAGTGGCGTTGGACTTCAGGAACTTCCGGCGGGCAGGCACATTGTAGAAAAGGTTGCGTACGCTTACTGACGTACCCGGCTCTCCCTGCACTTCCGACTCTTCGGCAGGGATGCCTCCTTCATAGCGGAATCGGAGTGCGACAGGTGCATCGGCCTCCCGGGTGCGAAGCTCGAAATGGGAGACGGAGGAGATGCTGGCAAGGGCCTCGCCCCGGAAGCCGAGGGTGCAGAGGGTTTCAAGATCCTCGACGTCCCTGAGTTTGCTTGTGGCGAACCGCTCAACCGAAAGCAGGGCATCCTCCCTGTTCATGCCCCTACCGTTGTCGATGATGCGCACCAGTTCCTTGCCGGCGTCTTTTATAACCACTGAAATCCGGTCAGCACCGGAGTCTATGGCGTTTTCAAGGAGTTCCTTGACGACGGAAGCCGGCCGCTGGACGACCTCCCCCGCTGAAATCTTGTTGGCTACATTGTCCGGAAGCCTGGCAATGGATGGCATACCTGTTCACATATGGATGCTGTTCGACTGAACCTTCTCGACCAGCAACTTATCGATAAATACCCGTCTTTGAAAGCGGCGGAGGAAGTTATCCTCCCGGTTCACCCCGCAGCGCCGACCAAAGCTCACGAAGCGCGGCCTCCGTGAACCGGTGCTTGTTCTGCAGACGGTCGCCGTGCATATGGAGGGTCCGCACCTCGACCGAAGGGCCGGTGCCCGAAACCTGGCGTGCAAGGGCCACGCAAAGGGTACCGACAGGCTTTTCAGGGCTGCCGCCACCGGGGCCGGCGATACCTGTGGTTGCAAGCGCAATCGAGGTTCCGCTGCGGCGGAGGCAGCCGAGCGCCATGGCCCGGGCGACCTCTTCACTGACCGCACCGTACATATCGATGAGGCCCCGGCTGACACCGAGAAGTTCTTCCTTGGCACTGTTGCTGTAGACGATGTACCCCTGCATCAACGAAACCGACGCACCGGGCACATCGGTCAGACGGCTTGCTATGAGTCCTCCCGTACAGGATTCCGCTACGGAAAGTGTGAATCCACCGGAAGCAAGCATGCCGATGATGGTCTCCTCGAGGCTTGCCGTTCCGACACCAAAAATGAACACCCCTGCCCGCTCCCGGATGGCCTCGACCACGGCGGCGTTGTCCCGCTCGGCGATCCGGGGGTCCCGGGCGATGGTGCTGACCATCAGATCGACCCCGGCGCCGTGCGGCAGGTATGCCAGGCTCGTACCATCCGGAATCGAGTCTTCAATATCTGTGATAATGTCGGCAAGTGTGGACTCGCCGATACCGGTGGTCTTTACGGGGGTATGGATGATGGTCGTATCGCTGAGGCTCCTGAGCCACGGAAGCACCGTCAACTCCATCATCGCCTCCATCTCAGAGGGTACGCCGGGCATCAGCACCAGATAGCTTCCGCCAAAACGCCGGCCTGCGGGAATAATCATCCCTGCGGCCGTACCGCGGGTGTTCGGGATGGCCATCGAGCCCTCAAGCACCATAGCCTGGCACTGCATGAGCTCATTCATTGTCCTGCCGTGGGCCGTGACCCTCCGTTCAACCTCCCTGAGGGCATCGGGATCGAGCCGGAGGCCGAGCCCCAGAAGTTCCCCGGCAGCCTTCCGTGTACGGTCGTCCCTCGTAGGTCCAAGGCCGCCGGTCACAAGCACCACATCAGCACGCTCGAGCGTCTCCCTGAAAACGGAGGCCATCTCGCTCTCGAAATCGGAGCATGCCGTGATGCGTACAACCGGAATGCCGACCGTACCGAGGCCGCGGGCGATGAAGGAGGCGTTGGTGTTGACGCGCTGACCTTTCAGCAGTTCGTCGCCGACCGAAACGATTTCCGCCCGAAGGGACGGCACGCGCTCAGACAAGGTAGCCGGCGATGCGCAGGATGTCGGCAAACACGCCTCCTGCAGTGACTTCTCCGCCGGCACCCGGTCCCTTGACAACGAGAGGGGTCTGGAGGTATCGGTCGGTAGTGAAGACAACCATGTTCTCGGAGCCGTTAAGCCCGGCAAGGGGGCTTTCCTGCGGAACCCGCTTCACGCCGATCGAGGCCTTGCCGTCACGGATCTCGCCGGCAAATGAAATGGTCATCCCCTGCCGGCCCGCCTGCTCAATGGCATCGCCGTACCCTTCGTCCACACAGCTGAGGCGATCGAGGAAGGTATCGACATCCATTTCGCCCCGAAGTTCCTCGGGAACAAGGCTCTCGCACTCAACATCGTCGTACTCGAGCTCAAAGCCGAGTTCCCGGCCGAGGATGAGGAACTTGCGTGCAAAATCCGCTCCCGACAAATCGTCACGGGGGTCCGGCTCGGTGTAGCCGGCCTGGCGCGCGCTGCGAACAATTTCGCTGAACCGCCCGCCCTTGCGGAGTTCGTTGAAAATGAAACTGAGGGTCCCGGACAGCACGCCCTCAATGCTCCGGATCCTGTCTCCGCTGTTTTTAAGATCACCGAGGGTGTTGATAATCGGCAGGCCGGCACCGACGTTGGTCTCATAGAGAAAACGGGCATTGCTCTGGCGTCGGGCATCGCGGATGGCGCGGTAGAGCGGCCAGGGCCCCGCCATGCCGAGTTTATTGGCTGTGGCGACGGAGATGTCGGAGCGAAGCAGCTCGGGGTATTTCGCGGCAACATCGGCACTGGCGGTGCAGTCGACGAAAATGGTGTTATGCAGGTTCTTCTCCATGATGAAGCGGAGGTAGCCATCGATTCCCTGATAATCACCGCGCGGCTCCAGGGCATCCGGCCACCCTTCGAGGTCTATGCCCGAGCGGTTGAATGCGATGCTGCGGGTGTTGGCCATAGCGGCAACCACCACATCGAGGCCATTCTCCTCCTGCAGTTTCCTGCGGTGTGCCGAGATCTGTCCGATCAGGCTTCTGGCAATCGTGCCGGTACCTGCGATGAAGACATGCACCCGTCGGCGTGAAAGGAAAAAGGATTCGTGGATGCAGTTGAGAGCCTTGTCCTCGTCGTGACTCTCGACAACAAAGGAGATGTTCATTTCATTTACACCCTGGGCCACGGCAATGACGTTGATGCCGTTCTTGCCGAGGGTTTCGAACAGCTGGGCCGACACACCGGGATGTCCCGACATGTTGTTTCCGACGACGGCAATCATCGCAAGATCCCGACGGACGGCCAGAGGGTCGATTTGGCGGGCAGTTATTTCGGCAGAGAACTCGTCGTCGAGCACAAGCTTGGCCTCGGCAGCCTGCGTCGGCTTGATGGCCAGACTTATCGACTGCTCAGAGGAGGCCTGGGAGATGAAGATTACGTTGATGCGGTGCCGTGCGAGGCGGGTAAACAGGCGGGAGGCAATGCCGGGCACACCAACCATACCGCTGCCGGAAAGGTTGAGAAGCACCACCGTGTTGATGGAGGTGAGACCCGTAACCGGCAGGGCGAGCGCCTCATCGCGATGCACTTCACGCTCGATACGCGTTCCGGCTGCTCCGGGGTTGAACGAGTTCTTGATGACCATCGGAATGGAGGACTTCATGGCCGGCTGCACGGCGAGCGGGTGGAGAATCTTCGCGCCAGCGTGCGACAGCTCCATAGCCTCTGCGTAGCTGATATAGGGAAGCACCCGTGCGTCGGGCACCCGCTTGGGATCGGCGCTGAAGAACCCGTCGACATCGGTCCATATCCATATTTCACGAGCACCGAGCGCAGCGCCGAGAATGGAGGCCGTATAGTCGGATCCGCCACGGCCAAGCGTGGTCACCGTACCATCTGCGGCGGCGGCGATGTAGCCGGTCACCACGGGAAGTTCCGTTTTCCGGGCAAGGCGGAGACTGACCCGTTCCCGGGTAGCGGGTTCGTCAAGCCGGGCGTCGGGGTAGCTGGCATCGGTGACAATCAGCTCACGGCCGTCCACGTAGGCGGCCGGGATGCCCGACAGGCTGAGCCAGGCAGCAACAATCCTTGCCGACAGGCGCTCCCCGAAGCTCTGCACGAGAGCCGAACTCTTGAAGGAGAGTTCCCGGAGGAGGAAGATCCCGTGCAGCATATCGTGCAGTTCTTCGAGTTCCCGGCGGAGGACCCCGCTGAGCTCATCAAAGGCTGGCCCCTCGAGCAGATCTGCCGCAACACTAAGATGGCGTTCCGCCAGTTCTTCGTGAACGGCCACGTACCCGTTGTCGCCTCCGCATGCCCTTCGGGCAGCTTCCAGCAGACGGTCGGTCACCCCGTGCATGGCAGAAATGACAATGACCAGGCGGTCGTCGGTGAGCGCCTTGGATATGATGGCGGAAACATTCCTGATGCGGTCTGCCGAGCCGAGGGAGGTCCCCCCGAACTTGAATATTTTCATGTGCCCTCGAGTTACTGGGTATTAATGACTCCGTAGAATTTCATCCAATGCGCCTTAAAATACAACTCATCTGATGCAGGGTAACGACCGGAAAAGATTGAGGGAATCGGTCCGGCTGCCCGAGACCTCCAGATGAGCCGCTGCACACGTTGCTACTAATATAAAAACCTTTACATTAACAGCCACCGAAACCATAACCCGCTCTTTTATTAGGTTATACGCCACGCATTTAGCGCTGGTAGCGTCCTCAAGCCCATCCCTGCTCCATGCCAGGCAGGCACCCGGTGCTTTGCATGTTGAACGAGACGATAATGCACTCAAAAAAAAAAGCGCCCCGAGCGGGGCGCTTTTCCTTGTTCTCCAGAGAGAATCCTATCAGTTCTGAAGTGCATCGGCGCCACCGACGATCTCACTCAGCTCCTTGGTGATCGCCGCCTGGCGGGCACGGTTGTAGCTGATATTGAGGCCCCGGAGCAGCTCCTTTGCGTTCTCAGTCGCAGAATCCATGGCAGTCATCCTTGCAGCCTGTTCGGCAGCGTTGGATTCGAGCATCATTCCCCACACCTGGGTATTGAGATGCTTCGGCACCAGTTCTTCAATGATGGCAGCCGGCGATGGCTCGTAGATGTAGTCGCCGCCCTCGGAAACAGGCGCATCGCTCTTGATCGGAAGCAGCACTTCGGCCTTCAGGGTCGGCGCAAGAACCGACTTGAACTCGTTGTAGACCACGATTACCCGGTCCACATCTCCTTTCACATACATTGAAGAAGCGGTTTCGGCAATCTCGCGGGCTGTCGAGAAATCAAGGTTCTGGAACACTGCGGGATACCCTTTCAAGATACTGTAGCCCCGCTTGCGGAAAAAATCGAAACCGCGGGTACCGGCACAAATAAGCTGGACGTTGCCGGCAGCGTGAGCTGCAGCGAAATCCTCATGAATCGTGCGGTGCGCAAGCTTGATGATGTTGGTGTTGAAGGCGCCGCATAGCCCCCTGTCGGAGGTGATGAGGACCACCAGGACCTTCGAGGCGTCCGCACGGTCAGCAAGCAGCGGCGTTGCGGAGGTGTCGACCTTGCCGGATAGCGAGCCGAGCATCTCTTTGAGCTTCGCAGCGTAAGGCCGGGCCATGACCGCCCGCTCCTGCGCCTTGCGGAGCTTCGCAGCCGCAACCATCTTCATGGCCTTGGTCACCTGCTGCGTTGACTTCACACCCTTGATGCGAACTCGTATGTCCTTTAATGTTGGCATGTATTACGGGTCGTTAATGAATTATCTGAAATACCCTGCACCAGCCTATCGGGCCTTTACCTTTTCGTTGAAGGTGGTGACGAACTTCGCCGCCGCCTCTTTCAGCCTTGCGGCCACGTCGGCCTCGAGGGCACCGGTTTCTGCAATGGATTTCAGGATGTCGCCGTGCTTCAAATCGAGCATGGCGAGGAATTCCTCCTCAAACTTCTTGACATGCTGCACCGCTACAAGGTCGAGAAGGCCCTGGGTACCGAGGAAGATGATTGCAACCTGACGTTCCACGGGCATCGGCACATACTGGCCCTGCTTGAGGATTTCAACAAGGCGTGCACCGCGATCGAGCTGCGCTTTGGTGGTCTTGTCGAGGTCGGAACCGAACTTCGAGAAGGCTTCAAGTTCCCGGAACTGTGCGAGGTCAAGACGGAGGGTACCGGCAACTTTCTTCATCGCCTTGATCTGGGCGGCGCCGCCGACGCGGGAGACCGAGATGCCGACGTTGATTGCAGGACGCTGTCCGCTGTTGAACAGGTTCGACTCAAGGAAGATCTGGCCATCGGTGATGGAGATCACATTGGTCGGGATATATGCCGACACGTCACCGGCCTGGGTCTCGATGACCGGCAGTGCCGTAAGGCTTCCGCCAGCCTGCACCATCGGGCGGAGGGCGTCGGGAAGGTCATTCATTTTCTTTGCGACTTCGATGTCGTCAGTGATCTTAGCCGCACGCTCAAGCAGACGGGAGTGCAGGAAGAACACATCACCGGGGTATGCTTCGCGTCCCGGGGGACGGCGGAGCAGAAGGGAAAGCTGGCGGTATGCGACAGCCTGCTTGGAGAGATCATCGTAGACGACCAGCGCATGGCGGCCGGTGTCGCGGAAGTATTCGCCAAGGGCGGCGCCGGCGAAGGGAGCAATGAACTGCAGCGGTGCAGGATCGGAAGCTGTTGCCGAGATGACGGTGGTATACTCCATCGCGCCATACTTTTCAAGAGTGTTGACCACCTGTGCAACCGTCGAACCCTTCAGGCCGATGGCAACGTAGATACAGAACACGCCCTTGCCCTTCTGGTTGATGATGGTATCAAGCGCAACGGCGGTTTTGCCGGTCTGGCGATCGCCGATGATGAGCTCGCGCTGTCCGCGGCCGATCGGAATCATGGAGTCGATTGCCTTGAGGCCGGTC
>FUWD013229751.1_pt1 | contig 22941 bp, 37 predicted proteins | sample 1063281 | NCBI WGS metagenome assembly FUWD01 (sample SAMEA79048168, study PRJEB19326) | metagenome | biome: marine | reverse complement strand
TATAAATACAGATTCCCTAAATGGAAAAAACAGTAGTTGAAAAGCATGGGTGGAACGTAACAAAATAACTAACCCTCGTGGTTGGTGTGTAGGGTAGGTCTCCTGTTATGAACCTATCCTACACACTGCTCATGCAGAAAACAATATGAAAATAAGATCAGGCTCACAAAACAAATCCATCCATAAGGGATGCGATCAAATAGCAGACGTACTCATAGAGAACGGAGTTTCACTTCAAGCGTTCCTGGAACACTTAGAGATACGACCAACAAAGGAAGCAATCTTTGAGATATTTAGATCAATGAGCCTAGCTAAGTATGAAGTAACAACATCAAAACTTGAAACGAAACAGGTAGATCCAATATGGGATGAGTTAATAGAAGCACTAGGAAAGACAACACAGGTATATATACCTTTTCCATCCACAGAGAACACAGACGAATACTTAGAAAGTTTTAACCAACAATAAACATGACAGAAATAACACTCACAGATGAACAGTACAGAGAGCTAGTAGATACACTTGAAGCAGGTGGAATGATTACGCTTAGGAACAGAAGCACAAACCTCCTCACTTGGAGGATCAAAGAGGTATCACATGGAACATCACTCCCTGGAAAGAAAGATGCAGAACTGCGTTCCTCGATAGTAAGTAATGTCAGCTTTGTTCAGAAGATAAAGCAAAGATACTTATCCACAGTTGTATAATATAACACTTGTATATAATATATATATAATATATAATATACATATTAGCCATTAAGAAATAAAAAAGATATGAACTGGAATAAACTAAAAGAAGAAAAGTGTCCTAACTTTAAATGTGAATCAGGAAAGGTATACGCAAAGTTTGAAAGCACTCATGCAGACCTTGATTATAATAAACAAGTAGAGCAATACATTTGTAACAAATGTGGTTACGGAATATACGCAAAGACTATGCCAAAGTTTATCGGTAGTAGAACTACTAACTTCAAAGGGGAAACGTATAAGTTCCTACAGAAAGAAAAACCTAAAGCTGCCATTACCCAAGAGTCTTATTACTTAGCAACTAGAGGTGTACCAATGAATTAATATGAATAGAGAAATAAAATTAAAGGTGTGGAATGGTAGATCAATGATTGATATTGCAGAAGAAGGTTTTAGACTTATTTATAATAATTCAGAATCATGGAAACTTATATTTGGAGATAGTACAGACCATAGCATTTTAGGCTCAAGCTCCGATGGTTCTATTCTTTTACAAGGTACAGGACTCCTCGACAAGAACGGTGTAGAGATTTATGAGGGAGATATAGTGAAGACACTACGACAAGACAATATGTTTGGTGGTAAAGATTTTACCGAAATAGAAGAAGTAAAAAAACCTGAATATTGGGAAACTTCTGATAAAAGTGGGGGTGGTCCTGACGGGAATTATCCTATTAAAGAAATTGAAGTAATAGGAAGCATATACGATAACCCAGAACTATTATGCAAATAGATACAACACAATTAAAAGAAAGCATGAAGGTAGTTAAGGAACTAGGGCAAAGAATGAAAAGACCAGATTGGCTACTAACTCTAATTACCGCAGCAGATGAAACAAAAGAGTACCAAAAAGAAGTGTAAACATTGTGGAGACATATTACCAACGCCAACATGGCAGATATGTGAAAAGAAAGACTGTAACAACTTTTATTTGCAAAACATAAAGAAAAAGTAGTTGTTGTTAGTTTTCTAGCGATAAGAACTGTAGATAGCGAGAATTGATACTGTCGTGGTTGATATGACCGTCTCTATGGGCTTATGCCTAGAAAACTGGTAATAACCAACCAGAAAAAAAGATATGAAACCAATACAATCAATTATATTTACAATATTATCATTAGCATTACTCATTTCATTTATGATCTGGTATAGCAGTCGTATATCAAAAATAGAAGACATGTACACAACTGTATGTGATATGGATAGCTGTTATCAAATAACCAAAAACTAATATGAAAATTATAGGAATACTTATTTTAATAGGATTAATGATTGCCTTTCCTTGGCTGTTTTTTATCTTTTTATTTTTATTAGCATTAGTTTTAATAGGATTTTAATATATGGAAAATTACTTACAAGAAAAACACGCAGAAAACTACATGGGATTAGATGACGATATGCCAGACGCATTTGATGCTTGGATGTTAGACCTAGAAGTAGATGAATGGATTGAATATGCAGATGAGTATGCTGTACAGTCAGCAGTAGATAAATTGATGGAATACCACAAAGAGGAAATGAGTTTATATATTCAGTCAGTAGCTCCTGAACTATGTAAGGGAACACAAGAAGCATTATCAAAAAAGCTAAAGTAATTTCAACAAATAATGAATAACAAACAAACAACTGAAGAAGAATGTGAAGACAATGAAGACGGAATAACAGGATTAGATATTCAATTACAAGGTTATTACTCTTATTTGGATAGTTTTAAAACTTGTTCAGATTGTGGGTGGACATCAACAAGAATTATTCAAGATAAATGTGAACCATGTCTACGCAAAAAGATAATACTAGAAATATTTGAAAGAGAATTAGCTGATTACAAGAAGTTAAATTGGTTTCAAAAATTATTCGCTATAAAACCAGATATATGTTAAACAAACAAACAACTAAATGTACTGAGTGTGAGGGAAGTGGAATACATTCAACGCCTCATATTGCAACTGATATGTTTGTAAATTCTGCTTGTAATACCTGTTCAGGTACAGGAATAGAAACACAGAGCGAAGAAGTTACTAATCAATTAATCGAGATATTGAGCTAATTATGGTATAATAGGGCTATGTATGGCTCATATCAACAAAAACGCAAGAGGTAATTAATCAGCTAATAGAAATACTAAAATGAAATCAATTATGAAAAATAAAGAATTAATAATGAATATTTTATTAAAACAAAAGTTTATAACTGATCAAGGGATAAATTACAAAGGAGAAAAAGACGTTGCTTTAAATGAAATACTTAACCTTATAGCCCTCGCAGTACAACAAGAGAGGGAGAGGATTATAGAGATTGTAAAAACAGGAAAAGACCCATTTATGTTTCCAGATACAGAGATACGTTTTATCAAAGCAATTAACCAAGAGGAGGTATGAAAAACGAAGAAAAGAAAATTACTAAAGAGAAGACCTTATAAGTTCCAAAGGCAATATACAGAGGTTTTAGTTTCATATCTTTTGCCTTACTCCATTGTGTATTGCCTCTTGAGCTTGTAAGGATTAATCAATAATAAATAAAAATATGAAAAAAGAAATGGTTTTTATAGGTATGTTTAACGATACTATTAACATATATGCTGAAATAGAGTATACAAGCGAGGATCAAAAAAGAATAATTGCAGAGAGAATTTTTAATAAACTAAACAAATAAAAATATGAAAAACGAAACAAAAAAAGTAGAAGAGAAAGTAGTATGTGAGGAATGTACAAAGAAAGACACTATCCTTGAGAACACAGTTAAACAAGCGAACAATATAATTGAGAGGAAAGACATCATACTTGATTCTACTCTTGATCGGCTGCAAGCTATTCAGCAGGCAAATAAATAGTTATGGATTACAAACTAGCAAAACAATTAGAGGACGAAGGCTTTCCGCAACCAAAAGATTGGTATAAGGGTGATTACTATATGCCTACCCTAGAAGAACTTATAGATGCTACAGACAATGGTATTTTTGAACTCTTGGATTTAGAAATGCAGTTTCAGTTTATTCAATGACTGATTTACTATCATTAATAGTTGCAAAAATATCCCAGAGTATAGATAGAAAATAAATGATTATTCTGTAAATACCTTTTTTGTAGCATAATGAAGTTGTGTTTAATAAAAAGAGAAAATTTGAGGATGAGATAATCTTGAATATGTACTTCCTTTATCTATGTGCGACTCTCGAAAAAACCCCAAGGCAGATTGATTTACTCATTAAAAAAAGACGTAAAAAAAATATATGACATTTCAAAAAACTAAAACAAAAAAAGAATTTTCTTATTTATTACTAGACGATTTTGTTAAAAAACTGGAAATATTTTCTAAAAATGATTTAAGTCCTAACGATGTAGATATAATTACATCAAAAATTTTGGAGATAGGCACAAAAGAAGGTATAATTGAAACAGAAAAGGGAAATATAAATTATATTCTGATTCATTATAAATGGGAAGAAATTGACAGCACTAATAACAAACAAAATGATTAAAAAATTACTTGATACATATGAAGAAATCCACAGACTAGATAAAGAAATATCAGAAAGAATATTCTCACTCAAAGAAAATTCAAAGGAAAGAACATTAAAGGTTCAAAGGGATGGTAAGGAAATTGAGGTAAGAGAATATGATCTGTGGGAGGAGGCAAGAAATTTGGCTAAAACAGATGCTCTGGCTCAATTAACTAAATTATATCCAAAGGAAATGGAAAGCATATCTCATCATCAATCAATGATAGACGAAACAAATAAATTCATGGCTGAACAATATGGTATTTATCCACATGAAATGAGGTTGTCTAAATTGGTTTTCTTTATAAGAGATTTAATTAAAGAAGAAAATGCAAATACAAAATAATGTTTCAAAACTAAAAACCATCTCGACAGATGATTTTTTAGCATTAGAATTTAATGAACTTAAGGATCCTAATAGAGATGTAACTAAATTAGTAAATGCTATTAAAAATGATGGGTGGAATTTCCCTGTTTTTATATGGGAGCAAGGTAAATATGTTATAGATGGAACAGGAAGAAGAAAGGCTTTACTGCAACTCTTAAAGGATGGTTATTCTGTAAAAGAAATACCTGTAGTATCAATAGCTTCAAGTACATTGGAGGAGGCAAAAAGAAAAACACTACAAGCCTCAAGTAGATTTGGATTAATTACAGATGAAACCTATGATTTATTCATTGAGGATATGGAACTTGATTTTGATACCTTTAATTTAAATATAGAAAGTGTAGGAAATATGGCGATGCTAGATGATATAAATAAGGGAGATTAAAATAGTGAATGGGTTGGGATGCCTAGTTTTGAGCCACAGGAAGACGATTTTAAACTTATTATAGCCTTTAAAACAGAAGAATTAAGAGAGGAGTTTATATCAAAGCATAGTATTAAAATGACTTCAAAAACAAAAAACACTTGGAGTACAAGAGTTCCATTCAAGGAAAGAGGTGATAGGACTAAAGAAATATTCGAATAAAGAATCAAAATATTATGAAAAAAAACAAATATCCAATTTACATAGTTTCAAAGGGAAGATGGGAAAACCCTATGACTGCTAAGTTATTTATAAGGGATGGCGTTAATTTTTTAATATTGGTTGAGCCACAAGAATACGATAATTACTGTAGTACAATACCCAAGAAATATATACATAAGTTGCCATTTTCAAATTTAGGTGTAGGAAGTTATCCTGCAAGGAACTACGCATGGGAACATTCAATAAGTAATGGTCACAAAAGACACTGGGTATTTGATGATAATATAGGAAATACAAGGATGCTTAAAGGTGGAAAAAAGGTTCTTATAAATACTGTTTCAGCAATAGAGGGTATAGAAGATTTTACTGATAGGTATTCAAATGTTGGTATAAGTGGATTTAATTATTCAAATTATGTAGTAGGTGCATCATGCAGAAAACCTTTTTATATGAATGTGCATGTATATTCATGTATGCTCATTAAAAACAATATGCCCTATAGATGGAGGATGAAATATAATGAGGATATAGATTTATGTTTACAGGTACTTGATAATGATTATTGCACAATCCTTGTTAATCAATTTATGATGGATAAGACTAGCACAGTCGCAAAGATGAAAGGTGGGAATCAAGATGAATTATATAAAGACAATGCACATGAAAAGAAAATACTTAAGGCAAGGAGCTTGCAAGAAATGTGGCCTCATTATGTGAAGATAATTACAAGATACGGAAGACCACATCATCAAGTAAGTTGGAATAAGTTTTTCAAACATCCTCTTAAAAGAGTAAAGGATATTAAGATAGATAAAACAAAAAGTTATAATAATCTTAAATCAAAGGTTAGAAATAAGAAATAATGCTACAATATTAATATGAATGAGCAAAAAAAACCTGAAAGTACAGGAAAACAAGTAAAAAAAGTAGATGGAAGACTTGCATTACCTCAGCTATTTAAAAAAGGACAATCAGGACATCCTGAGGGCAGACCAAAAGGCACAGAAAACTGGACTACGAAGTTTAAACGAGCTATTGATATAATTGCAAAGGCAAATAAAATTGATGATGTTGATGAGGTGGAGATTCAGTTATTTGTTACTGCTTACAAAAAAGCTAAAAGTGGCGATTTTAGATATTACCAAGACATTGTGGATAGACTTTATGGAAAGGCACAGTCTACATTAGATGTAACCAGTAATGGTGAAAGCATTAAGGGTAATGCAATCATATTTAAAGATTATGGAGCAGAGGATTAACAAGATATATAAGCCTCTTTTTCTGGGTGGTATGAGATATACGGTTATGATGGGAGGTAGAGCCTCTGGTCGCTCTCACACAGCCTCTCAGTTCGCATTAGCCAAGCTCTTATCACCTGATTATTTCAGATGTGCGATGATGAGATTTGTTAAGGGGGATATTAAAAATTCAATCAATCAAGAAATAGCCGATAGAATAGAGGAAAGTCATTTACAGGATGAGGTTGAACAAAAGTACCTGCAATTCAATTACGGAGCAAATAGCATAACAGGGATTGGATTCAGAAAATCATCCTCAGACCAAAAGTCAAAGTTGAAATCATTAGCAGGTTTTAACTGTATTATTATCGAGGAGGCAGATGAAATTTCAGAGGAGGACTTTTTAATGCTTGATGACAGTATAAGAAAGGCTAACTCAGACATTCAAATAATATTGTTATTAAATCCCCCAGACAAAAATCACTGGATCATTAGGAGATGGTTCAATCTAATTGATTGTGATATAGAGGGGTTCTTTAAGGTTGAGCTTAAAAAACTATCAAGGAAAAACACTACTTATATATTTGGTACTTATTTAGAGAATATAAGAAACCTAAACCAGACCACTATTGATAATTACGAAAATTATATAAATACAAATAGGGATCATTACTATAATATGATTAAAGGTCTTGTTTCAGAGGGAGCTAGAGGTCGTATATTTAAAAACTGGAGTCCTATATCAATGAAAGAATTTGATGAATTACCTTATACTAAAGTTTATGGACTGGATTTTGGATTTTCAAATGATCCCACAGCATTAAATGAAATTAAATCTCACAATAACAAAGTTTATATAAATGAGCTTGTATACAGAGTAGGATTAACAAACCAAGGTATATGTAAAGAATTTGAAAGGCTAGGTATATCTAAAGGCGATTTAATTATTGCGGATAGTGCTGAGCCTAAAAGTATTCAAGAACTTGTGGATGATGGGTGGAATGTTGTTGGTGCAGATAAAGGAGCTGATAGTGTGAGGGCAGGAATTGATTATCTATTAGCAAGGGAAGTTTTTTATACAGAGCAAAGTACAAATGTGGCACTTGAAACGCAAAACTATAAATGGGCAGTGGATAGAAATAAATTACCAACTAACAAACCAGTCGATAGTGACAACCATGCGATTGATAGCATCAGATATGCACTCGTAAGGAAAACGACTTTCGTAGGTTTTGTATGATATACTTAAATTATGTTTGAAAATATAAAATCAATTTTTAAAAAAGGAGTTGGAGATAGTGTCACATGGGTATTTGGAAATAATACAGAAAAATCAAATTTCACTTATACCAAAAAAAAGGGTCTATCTTTTTACCAAAAATCACTGTATTTAAACAGAGCTTTGAATAAGAGAGCTGAAAAGGTTGGGGAGATAGATTTTCAGTTAAAAGACTTAAAGGGTAATGATATTGAAAACGAGTATTCTAAATTACTTGCAAGACCTAATGACAGTCAAACGAAAACGCAATTTTTCAGGTTATTGCAAAAGTATATGGATATTTTTGGATGTTTTTTCATTCTTAAAGACCTTGGAGAAAATATTTTGTTTGGTGACAATAAAATACCAAAGGAACTTCATATTTTAAACCCTCTGTATGTTGAACTTATCACAGACACTAATAACGAGGAGATATTGGGATTTAACTATACATTTGGAGATAAAACTAAAAAATATACTACTAAAGAAGTTATATATAACAACAATCCAAGTCCGACTAATCCTATTTTCCCAGAAAGTCTTATTTATTCTGGTGTGAGAGCTTTGGAAACAAATATTAATGCAGATGAATATCAAGCCAACAGCCTAGCTACGGGAGGTAAACTAGATACAATCATTCAAGCTAAAGGAGTGATGAACAGCACGCAACTTGAGGAAATGAAAGCAAGTTATCGTAAATCAAAGAAGGAAAGTAGTGATATCACAGGAGGACAAGAGCCATTCTTTGCTGGTGGTGACATTGATATTAAAAGACTGGCAATGTCATCCAAAGACTTGGAATATATCGAAACTAAAAAAATGTCGATTGATGATATATCAATATTGACTAATGTACCGATAGAAATCCTAGGGGTTACGAGTGGAGCAACCTTTGCAAATGCAGATGCCTCAATTAGAATTTTTATAAAGGAAACAGTAAAACCTTTGCAGGGTGAAATAGTAGATGTATTGAACTGGCGACTTATACCAGAAAAATATGAATTAACTATTATAGATCCTGTACCTTATGACAAGGATGAAAAGAGAAAAGACCTAGAAGTTGCTGATAAGATTCATGCGATGACTATTAATGAAAAAAGAGAGTCTTTAGGTCTGCCAGAGATTAAAGGTGGAGATGAGATACTTGTACCATTCAATTTAGTTGCATTATCGGCTGAAAAAGAAACCCCTCCAAAAGAGGTTAAAAAAAAAACTGAAAAATTAAACGAAAAGGAGTATACAGACAAATTTAAAGAAAACTTTGTTTTGGTATATGGGAAAAAGCTTGATAGCAACTCAAAGGTGATGGATAGATTCATAACTAATTATTTTAAGGAACAAGAAACTAGGATTATGAAAAAACTTGAAGGTAGTAAAATAAACGTATCTGATATTTTTAATATTGTTCAAGAAAAAGAAATTTTGGATATTGGTCTTACAGATGTTATGAAGATTATATTTATAGCCCAAGGTAAGGAGCATATGTTATTGATTGGTGATTTACCTTATTTATATAGCTCTAATGCAGAGGAACTTGTAAAGAAAAGAGCAAAATTTACATCACGGGTTATAAATGAAACAACATCGAGGATTATAGCAAGCGAAATGGCTGAATCTATTGCTGATAGTGAAACAAGGGCGCAATTAGTTGATAGGTTAAAAAACAAATACAAAGAATTTTCAAAATCAAGAGCTGAAACGATAGCAAGAACAGAAACTCATAATATCCTACAGCAAGCGACTTTGGATGCCTCTAAACAAAATGGTAATAAAATGAAGACATGGATTTGGTCGCCTGGGGTAAAAGGAGGGGTAAGAGATGGACATCAAGCTATTGATGGTCAAGAAATACCTATTGATGATGTATTTATTTTGAATAATGGAGTAAGAGGAAATGTGCCAGGCGATACTGGTGTTGCAGGGGAGGACATTAACTGTCAATGTACGATGATTTAGTATGCTATAATTAATATATATATGAAAAAGTTTTTAATTTTAAAAAAAGAAACATTTAACGACTACGGAGCAACATCTCATAAAGAATTATGGGAAATGGTTAAAGATGATTATAAAGGATTTGTTTTGGATGCTGAAACGTCTTATGTTAAAGCCGAAGATTCAGAGGATAGATATCACTGTATTTTCTCGACTGATGTCGTTGATAGGCATGGAGATATTGTGAAACAAAATTTTGATTTAAAAAGTTTCAAGAAAAATCCTGTATTCCTCGATAGTCACAATTACTCATCAATCGAAAAGATTATTGGAAAAATTGATCGAGCAAAGGTTAAGGATAATAAATTCCAAGGGGATATTATTTTCAATTTGGATAATCCTCTTGGAGTACTTGCTCGTAATATGGTGGAGAATGGTTTTCTTAAGGCAACATCTATTGGATTCATTCCTAAAGATTTTGACGAAAAAGGAAATATTACTAAATCAGAAATGCTTGAAGTTTCAGCCGTATCTGTACCTGCAAACCCAGAAGCTCTGTTTGTAGAAAAATCTATTGAGGTGGAAGGTGCAGAAGTACCAGATAAGGACCCAGAGGTTGAAGAAAAGGTGGTTGTGGAGGTAGTAAATGATTCAAATGAGTGTATACCCGAAAAAAGCAAAAAGAGTCTTTATACAGTCATTTCTGAAATGAAGAAAAAAGACACTGACACATTAATGAAGATAGCATCGGGATTAACTATCCAAAATACGCATGAGAAAAAACGAAAATTGTTCTCTGCGATAAGAGATGGATTAAAATAATCTTTTTAAAGTCAAGATAAGCATCATCGCTCCTAAATGCAGGACTTGAATTATTAGAACTAAATTTATTTAATTATGAAAACATTACTTAAATTGCTTAATCTGTTGAAGGCAAAAGGATTTGCTCTTGCATCAGAAAAAGCAAATATTCAAGTTCTTTACAAGGAACTTGAAAAAGAAGAACAAGAGCTAGTTTCTGATAGCGTTGATGCTGTTGATGCTATGCCAGAAGAAGATCCTAAGGATGCAGAAGATGAGCAAAAGGCTTTGAAGACTATCAAGGATTTTGTTGGAGTTGAGGTTGAAGCAAAAGTGCTTGATTTGAAAAAAGAACTTTCGGAAGGAGTTGAAGCTTTCAAGGCAGAGCAAAAAGAACTAGCATTGAAAAATGTTGGTACAGGTGAAAAATCAGTAAAGGAGGCACGTTCAAAGATGAATTCTTATCTTCGAAATCTTTCTAAATCAGTTCTTGCAGGAGATGTTGCATCTCTAAAAGAGCTAACGACTGGTGGAGCAGGTGCAGATATTGTTGATAGCGAACTTTCAGCAGAAATCCGACACTTGATGACTGAATTTGGAGTAGCTCGACGAGAGTTTTTCACTACTCAGCTATCTAAAAACGCATATGACGCTAACGCACTAACGACAGATGTAGCTATTAGTTGGGTTGATGAGGCAGGGGTTATCCCTACAGTAAGTGTTACGTTGACACAAACTGAGCTTAAACTTAAAAAGTTGGCAGCTATTGCAGTTATGTCACGAGAATTGCTAGAAGATGAAGAAATTGACTTGATCGCATTTATTGCAGGGCGAGTAGCAGAAGGATTTGCGAAAGCAGAAGATCAAGCGTTCTTTAACGGAGGAGGTACTGGTGCAGACGGAAGTTTCACAGGGTTGCTACAAAATACAGACATCGAAGAAATCGAGTTTGTTGATAAAGCAACAATCACTGTTGAAAAAATCTACGAAATGATTGACACACTTCCAGCAGGTGCTCACGGAGGAGCAAAATTCTATTTTAACCGAACAATTATGAGTCAAATTCGGTTGCTACAAGATGGGGATAGTCGCTACATCTATCAGAACCCACTTGAAGTATCAGGTACGCCTACTCTTGCAGGTTATCCAGTTGTATTAGTTGAGGCTATGCCTACTTATGCAAATGCAGACCTAGGGCTAATGTTATTTGGTAACTTGGTTAAGACAACAATCCTTGGGTTCAAGGGTGGAATCTCAGTAGACCGAACAAACTCGGCAGTTGTACGAAATCAAGCTAATGATGGGGATCTTAATACGTTTACAACGGATAGAGAGGCTATCCGATGGGTATCTCGTGTTGGTTACATTGTTATTCTTCCAAGTGCATGTGTACGAGGAGTCGCACAAGCATAGTATTGCTTATTGATATGCAGGACCTTTATGGGTTTTGTAATCAGTTAGTAACTGAACTATCATGGAAAATAAAACCAAAAAAAAAGATTGGAAACATCTTATAAAAAACAGACAATTATCCACTGATAAAATTAAGAAAAAATCATCATGTCAAAAAAATATTGCACAATCCAAGACGTAAAAAATATCATACCAGATACTTTTATTGATGATTTTGAGCCACAAGTGCTTAAATGGATACTTACATCATCTTTGGAGGTAGATAGGATGACAAACAGGTCTTTTGACGTATCCGAAACAGAAGTGAGAAAATTTGATGGATCTGGTTACGAAAAGGTATTGATTGATGACATTATTGAAATAGATGAGGTAAAGATTGATGACGTGGTGACTGAGGTAGAGCATAGAGGGTCTATACTGTATTCTAAGGATGGTTTTCCCCTTGGTTTCATGAATATATCAGTAGAGGGTAAATTTGGCTTTAAAACCGATATACCACTAGATATTAATTATGCTTGTGCTTTTATTACTGCACAAAAGGTACTTTTTTCTAAAAAAGGAGTATCTCAGATTAAATCTGAAAAAGTTGGCAATTATCAAGTAACGTATGCAGAGGGTCAAGATATTAAATCAGTAATGGCTATAATTAATACATACAAGAAATATGCTATCTAATTTAAAAAATTTTATATACTCGTTGGAAAGAATGAGTTGGCTTACTGATGACGATGGAAATAAATATTCATCAAATGTTGCAGTAACTACAGGGTCGGGTCACTTACAGCAAGCAGGTAAAGAATTGGTTGAAAGATATGCTATGTCATATCAAAATTCCTTTGCTTTGTGGCTTGATTATGGAACTGATATAAAAGTTGGGGATATTTTAACCAGAGGAACTGAAAAATATACTGTAAGAGGCATTAATGATATGGATTATGGAACTAATAAACATATCGAAGTAATTATAGATGGAGGGGTATGATAACTATTAAAGTAGACGGATTCAAAGGATTAAAGAAAGCTATCCGCAAAAATCCTAGCCAAGTCATAGCCTACGGACAAGAATATATGAGGAAAGGATTAGCTGAGTATATGAGAACAATCAGAGGTAATCCTTGGAGGATTGGAGATTATGGAGGAGGTGCCCCTGTAGATACTGGGAACTTAAGAGATAGTCACTTGCCTCCAATTTATGGGAGATGGGAATCACAGATTAGAGCAAATAATGTAGGTAATGCAGATTATGCTCAAATAGTTCATGCTAAAAGACCTTGGTTGGAATATGCTAAAGAGGAAAATGAAGTTAAAATTAAATCTTTGCAAGATAAACTATTAAAAGAAATAGTAACTAAATTAGCTAAATAAAATTATGTATAAAGAACTAATACAAAAAATTAAAACAATTCTTGAAGGGGTAACAGCATTGAAATCAATTTATCCATATGCGTTAAGACAAGGAGAAAAAATATCGACTTATCCTAGTGTAGTATTTTTCCCGACAGCAAGTACTAATGATTTTGAAACAAATACAGAAAACTTTAAAGAATATAATTTTAATCTTTATGTTATTTGCTCAGTTGAAGGGGTTGGTAATGAGGAAGTGGCTACTGATATATTACCTAATGTAATAGACAAAATTATATCTGAATTTGATAAAGAGTGGAGTATAAATGCTATATCAGGGAAAAGAACATGGGCAAGAATTAGCACAATGTCCGATTGGACTTTGCCGTACAGTGACGCAGGAGTAGAAATGTCTGCTCAATTAACAGTAACAATAAAAACATTAACCGATATTGATTAAGCGTATATGCTATAATTAATATATAACCGATAACAAATATTATTATGAGTGAATTTATAGGAAGACAAATAGATTTTGGTATTGCAGTAGAGGGTACAAGAGGTACAGCTGAGTCTGTTGCAGAGCGAAATGTAAGAAAAGTAACGGCTAACCTAACGCCAAAGGTGGAAAAGGTAGTTGATGATACAAGTTTTGGACGACTAGAAGATTCTTCTCGTTCAAGGGTTGTACGGAAATGGAGTGAGGGAGATATTGAAGGAATTATACATGCAGATGTGATTGGTTTTTATCTAAATAATCTGTACGGAAGTTTAGCGACTACAGAAATTGAAACAGATGTTTATTCTCATGTTTTCAATCTCGATCAAGATATCAAACATCCTAGTCTTACATTTTTTATTAAAGATGCAGGGGTAAGACAGTTGAAGGTACCAGGTGGTATGGTTTCAAGCTTTGAAATCCAAGCAAGCGTTGATTCTTTTGTCCGCTATACGGCAAATATTATGGGGAGAGAATCTGAAACAGATGCGTCTACCTATCCAGCATTACAAACTGAGTACGATTTTATCGGAAAAGACATTACTGTTAAAATTGCCGATACAGAGGCAGGGTTAAGTGGAGCAAGTGCCCTTAAATTGAAAGATTTGAACGTATCATGGGAAACTAATGCCGAGGCAGATTTTGTATTTGGTGCATATTCTCCAAACGATATTTATAACAAACAATTTTCTATTTCAGGATCATTTACTAAAAACTTCGAAGATACTACCTTTGAAGACCTTTATAATTCTGATGATTTTAAATATATGTCAGTTGTAATCATCGGAGATCAAGAAATTGGAGATGAACATCCGACTCTTAATTTAGTTATGAACAAGGTATCTATTACTGAACATGAAAGGACTTCGGCGCCAGATGATTTGGTAACAGAGAGTGTTTCATTTAAAGCCTTTTATAATACGGCTGATTCTAAACAATCTCAAATGACAATTATAAACGAAACAGTAACATATTAAATTTTATGCAAATTGGAAAATACGAAGTGGAACTTAAGGAATTAACTTGGTACGAAACTGAACAAATTAAAGCTAAAATGATATCTGGTGCAAAGATGAAATCTGAGGGATTGGATGGAGTTGATGGTGATTTATTCTTTAAATCTACCTTAAAAAGTATTGAGTTATCCATAGTAGAAATTAAGGAAGGCGAAACTGTTATTCCTTATTCTGAAAAATGGGTAAAAGAACTAACTTTGGATGAGGGAGATACTCTTATTGATGAAATCAATAACCTCGCAAAAAAAAAATAGATGATACCAGTTTCGACATGGAGCTACGGGGTAAAAAACCTTATAGCAAGTATGTCATCATGGAATTTTTAGCTGATAGGTACAAATGGACTTTTGATGATATTAAGAAATTAAGTACAAGCGAGATTAATGCTTTGCTAAAAATTGTTAAGATTAAAAACAAACTCCAAGAGCAAAAAAAATAATTATGAATAATTCAAGACAATTAAACTTAATACTAAAACTTAAGGATGAGGTATCTGGTGGTCTTGGAAAGGTTCAATCGAAAATGAAATCGATGGAATCCAACTTTAAGAAAATGGCTGCCGTTGGTACGGTTGCCTTTCTTGCTATAGGAGCAGGTATTATGAAGACGACTAAGGATGCGGCTAAGGCTGAGGGTTCTTGGAATAAATTTAATACTGTTTTTGGTGAAGGCGCAAAAGACATGACGGAGTGGATTGAAGAAATAAGGAAGGAAATGCCGAGTGCTACGCATGAAATTGCTAGAATGTCTGCCGATTTGCAAGACCTTTTGATACCGATGGGATTATCTCGTAAAGCATCAATGGGAATGACAAAAGAGATGGTTAATCTTGCTAATAAATTGGCTGCCTTTAACGATGTAGACCCTACTGTAGTACTTGAGGCTTTTAAATCAGGATTATCTGGTTCATCCGAGCCATTAAGACGATTTGGTATTAATGCACTTGAATCCACATTGGAGGCTCATGCTCTAAAAAAGGGTATTGGTGATTTAAAGGAAGGATTTAGTGAATTGGATCCTATGGTTAAGGCTCAAGTGAGGGCACAGGCTTTAATTTCATTGGCATATGAGCAATCAGGGGATGCTATCTCAGGTTTTGCAGCCAATAATGATGCTCTATTAAGAAGACAACAGAGTTTAGATGCGACATTTAAGGAATTAAGCGTAACTATTGGTACTGTTTTTGTGCCTATTGTTGACGATTTGGTTAAAAAACTAGCTCCGATTATTGAAAAATTTGCTAATTGGGCAGAAGAAAATCCTAAACTTGTAAAAGGATTAATCATTGGGGCGTTGGCTGTATCTGCATTAACGGCTGCTTTAGGATTATTAGGTCTTATGGCTTTATCAATGGTTTCAATCTTTGTACTTGTTAATTTTACAGCTATTTTACCTATGATTGTTGCAATAGGGGGTATAGTTTTGGCGGTAGGTGCTTTGATAGCTATAGCTGTTGTCTTAAATAAACATTGGCAAGATATATGGACTGGTATGCAAATAGTAGTCGGAGAAGTTGCTAATGCTATTATCACTATTTTTGAAGGGATGATTAATTTTATAGTTAATGGAATAAATGTTCTTATAAGAATGGTAAATAGTTTACTAGATAAACTTATAAAGATACCAAAAATCGGGAGTAAATTTAAGAATTTAAAAATTGATGTTGTAGAAAAAGTTAAATTTGAAAGATATGATACTGGAGCTATATTTCAAAAAGCTATGGATAGAACTGATAGTAAGACAGGTGTTGATATTCTATCTGATAAAATGTCTAACTTTATAACAGGAGAGAATACAAGTACATTACCAGTAACTCCTAAGAATAATTTACAGGCTGGAATTGTGGTAAATATTCAAACTATGATAGGCGAGCAAGAGTATGCTGAGCAAATGGGTGATAAAATAATTGATTCATTAAAGCAAAATATGCTCATAACAACCTCATGATAGATTTTACCCTAAATGTTAATAGCGTAGACAGAACGAGTAGGGTTCAATATCTGTCATTATCAATAAGAGATAATTTAAACCAAAGGAGAGATACCTGCTCTTTTAGTGTAAAAAAACAAGTGACCAGACATTTTTCCCAGAGGTTAATGATGAGGTTATTATTCTTGATGGAACTGAAAGAATATTTGCTGGTATTATCACTTCGGTTGATGTTGAGGTAGAGAGTGTTAATTTAGTAAATTTTAAAGTAAATGTTGTGGATTTTTCTTATCTTTTAGATAGAAAAGTTGTATTGGAAAGATTTAGAGGAAAAACTGTTGATTTTATTGTTGATTTTATACTAGACAAGTACGATACAGAGGGATTCACTATGGACAATGTCATAGGTACTCAAACAATTAATTCCGTTACATTTAATCGTATTACCTTTTCTGAATGTCTTGAAAAACTAGCTGAACTAACTGGTTTTTCTTGGTATGTTGACTACGAAAAAGACATACATTTTTTCCCAAAGAATGAAGTATCTGCTCCTATAGATTTAACTGATACCTCAAGCAATTTTATATGGGAAAGCCTCTTGATCAAGAATGATCTTAATCAAATGAGAAATTCAGTATTTGTTCAAGGTGGGGAGGAGATTGGTAATGAAAGGTCCGAGGAATTTACTGCTATAGGTAACGACCAAGAAAGGTCTTATTTTAGGTTGGCTCACAAGTTTTCTGAAAGACCTGTAGTGCTATTAAATGGAGTTGCTGTTGATGTTGGTATTGAATATCTTGATAATGACGCAGATTTTGAATGTATGTGGAGTTTTTCAGAAAAATATTTAAGATTTACAGAGAGTAATTTTCCAGCCTCAAATGATATTATTCTAGCAACAGGACTACCATTTTTCCCTATTGTAGTTCGGGTTCAATCTCCTGTATCAATAGCAGAATATGGACTTAAGGAATTTGTTATAACAGATGAATCAATTACCTCTAGGGATGAGGCTAAACTCAGGGCTAAAGCAGAACTAAAGGCTTACCAGAATGGTCTACAAGAGGCATCTTTTAAGACATATACTAAAGGATTAAGAAGTGGGCAGACTATTTTAGTTAATTCTGTACTGAGAGGTGTAAATGAAAAATTTGTAATTCAATCTGTAACTTTTAAAATGATCGATAATGAAAATGGAATATGGACTGTTAAATTAGCAACATTAAGAGCTATAGGTATTATAAATTTCTTGCAGAATTTAATGAAGGATAGAGGTATATCAGAGAATGAAAGCCAAACTTTACTTACCTTTATTGATATCGATGATGGTATAACATTTTCAGATGAAATTGTTTATACTACAGCACAAACGGGTCCATATATATGGTTATCAGGCGACCCTAGCCAAGATGCGACTATACTAGCCGACAATCCAGATAAATTAGCTATAAAGTGGAATTATTTTACTTGGAGTGCTTAAACATATGCTATAATTAAGATATAGCATATTTTTATTATGATTTTAAAAAAAATGACAAAAGAAAAAAGTGTTGACGTGATTGAAGATGGTATACCTAAAAGGAGATTTTCTATTGAAAAAATAGAGAATGAAATAGTAAGATATCAGCAATCTGTTGATAGATTTGAGGAAAGAAAAAATTTTTACCAAACTTTGAAAGATAAATATTATGAATAGCAATATGTTAATGAAAGGAAGATTTAAAATTAAAACATATCAAGATGGTATTTTAAAAAGAGAGTCTGATTGGATAGAAAACCTTATTATGGCAGGTGTTGATAATGGAATAGGGGTTGCAATAAAAAGGATGATTGGAGATTTTACTTATGATATGGAAATTGATACAGCAGAAATTGGAGATGGTGATACTGCTCCTGCTGTTTCAGACACATCCCTAGAAAATGCTATTTTAACTGGAATATCAAGAGCAAACCAAAGTTCTACAGCCACAGTAGCAACCTTTGAATTTTTTATAGCAAGCGATGATCTAGCAAATGGAGATTATAAAGAATTTGGCTTGAGAGCAGGAACACAACTATTTGCAAGAGCATTAATCGTACCCGTTTATACTAAATCATCTAATGAAGATACTAGTATAGAATATCAAATAACTTTAGCTAACCAATAATATGCCAATTCAACCAGGAGAAACAGGTCGCTCAAGCGACTTTATAAACGAAAGTGAAAGGGATGCATCGCCTGCAAATGATGCAGGTCGAGTAGCAAAATTAGAAGATGATGGGTATCTCGATCCAAAATTTATAAAAGATATATCAGCAAGAGTCAGGCTCTCAAGTGATTTTGAATTACCAGAAATTGATGTAGAAATGCTTATACCTTGGGACACAGAAGATTTTGATGCTGGGAGTTTACATTCATTAGTTGGTGAACAACTTATATATGATGGTACAGGAAGTAGTGACCAACTTCAAGACCCCGTTCTTTCAGGCCAAATGAGAGATGCTACAGAAAAAATGTCGCAGGAATTTACAACAACTTCGGGTGATAATAAATTGCTTAAAAGGGTTTTTTTTACAGCTAATGCTATCGGTGGGACTGGGTCGCCAGATACAGCAACAGTTTCAATTCATAGCTCTAGGACTGGTGTTGCATTATACACAACAAATAATATTGAGATATTATCTACAAGTGACACTATTATAGTTGCTTATTTTGAAGGTGTAGTTCTTGAGCCATCTACAACATATTATATAATTTTTAATTGGATAGGTGGTGATACCTTTATGATTAAAGGTAATAATAGTTCAGGTGTAGGATTTTCTGTTTCAGACGATTCAGGTTCTAGTTGGACAAATGTTATAAATAAATCAATTAATGTAAATTTAATTTATGATGGGAGGACTTATTTTAAAATACCGTCAGATGGAAAGTACATAATTAATTTTAACTTATCCTCAGGAGAGGCAGGTACAAAGAAAATAAAAATTTATAAAAATGAAACAGCTATAATTAATATGGAAACATTTTCGACCACATCAGGTTGGAGTCAGGCAACATTTTCGACCATATATGATTTATCTATTGGGGACTTTGTTTATCCGACAGTAAATGCGTCATCATCAGATAGTGATGATGTAAAATCTTTAGGGAGTTCTTTTGAAATAATAAAAATAAGATAATATGAACACTATACAAATTTACAAAGGAACATCAAAAACAATTCCACTATCTATAGAAAAAGATGGTGTGCCTTTTGATATAACTGGATATACCTCTACATTAACCATTAAGAAAAAATATAGCGATACTGATGCTGAGGCTTTGCTTATTGAAAACGTAACTTCTCATATAGATCCAACAGCAGGTGAAACATCTTTCACTATTTCTATAGCTGAAAGTGCAGACTTCGCAAGTGGAACTTATTTTTATCAAATAGAATTATCAATATCGACAACTTTATTGGTTGTCGTAACTGGAGAATTTTTAGTAGAAGATAAACTAAAAGATTAAACTAATATGTCCGATATTCAAGTAATAATTAAAGATGAAGTTTTCGATGCAAATATAAAGCAGGAAGCTATTAAGGTGGATATTACTTCAAGTATTGTATCGCCAGTTTTTTCTGTAAATGGAGAAATTGGAAATGTTATATTAGATACTGATGATGTACTAGAGGGTATTAATAAATATGTATCTGAGGAGCAAAAAGATAAACTAGATGGCATTGAAGCTTTAGCAGATGTAACAAATGCTACTAGTGTATCTAATGCAGGAGCCTTGATGGAAATTGAAATGCAAAGTCCTGTTAATGTTAAATTAATAGATCAAGATTTATCTATAGGGTCAGCCCCAGTTTTGGATGGAGCTAATTTTACTAGTATTCCAGCAGGAGAAGTTAATCATGTTTCAAATGTAAGTACTAATAAAATTCTTGGTCGTATAACAGCAGGAGAGGGTAATTCAGAGGAATTATCTCCTAATGATGTAAGAACATTAATTAATGTTGAAGACGGCTCTACAGCAGACCAAACAGGTGCAGAAATTAAAACAGCTTATGAGGCAGAGGCTAATGCTTATACAGACACTAAAAATTCTAAACTTGCAGGTATTGAATCACTTGCAGATGTGACAGATGAGGAAAATGTTTCAGCTACATCTTCCGTAATAGCAAACACAGCAAAAAATACATATCCAAGTGAGGATGCTACTAAATTATCAGGGATAGAGGATTTGGCAGATGTCACTGATACAGCTAATGTAGCAAGCTCTGGTGCCTTAATGGAAAGTGAAATTATTAACCTTGCAGAAGTTAAGGTTTTTGATTCTACAGATTATGAGCCAGTTAAAGGAGCAGACGATAATTATGTAACAGATACAGAATTAGTAGTTATTGGAAACACTAGTGGTGAAAACACAGGGGATCAAGACTTAAGTGGATATAGTACAGCTACGGGAGTAGAAAATAATGCAGACGTAACTGATACAACAAATGTTGAAAATGCAGGGGCTTTAATGGATTCTGAAATATCTAATCTCGATCAAGTAAAACAATTTGATGAAACAGATTATGCAACGTCAGAGCAAGGTATTCTTGCGGATTCAGCCTCTCAAGCGACAGGAGTTGAAGACAATGCTGATGTGACAGATACAGCAAATGTAACCTCAGCAGGAGCATTAATGGATAGCGAGTTATCAAGTAGTGCAGATATTAAAGCTCTTAATCAAAGTTTAATAAGTGGAGCGAGTCCAGTATTTAATACTACAAACATGTCCGATTCTACAGGCAAGCGATTTGTTACAGACGCTCAAGAGGCAAAAATTGATTATCTTACAATTACCGAAGCCCAAAACATTGACCAAATGGCTATTGATATTGCAGCACTTGCAAACGGAATGGTCTACAAAGGAGATTGGGATGCTAGTGTTGGAACATTTCCAGGAGGAGGTTCAGCACAGACAGGGTGGTTCTACTATGTATCAGTAGGTGGAACAGTAGACTCGGTTACATTTGTAGCAGGGGATAACATTGTTGCAACAACAGACAATGCTTCTACAGGAACTTACGCATCAAACTGGTCTAAACATGACAATACAGATGCCGTGACCTCAGTAGCAGGAAAGACAGGTAACGTGGTGATTGTTGCAGGTGACTTATCAGATTTTCAATCGACAGTACAATCAAACAAACTTTCAGACTTCGCAGCAACAACATCGGCAGAATTAGCTAGTGTTATTTCTGATGAAACAGGAACTGGAGCCTTGGTCTTTGCCACATCACCTACTTTTATCACCCCAGAGCTTGGCGTTGCAACCGCAACCTCAATCAACGGACGTGATATTGGCGCAGACGGAAGCAAACTCGATGGTATCGAAGCCCTTGCTGATGTTACCGACAGCGCAAACGTAAGCGCTGCAGGAGCCCTCATGGACTCAGAAGTAGATGCAGATATCAAAACACTCAGCCTTCCTGCAAACACCAGCATCTCTTCATTTGCAGCATCACTCCTGGATGACACTGGAGCTTCAGCAGCACGAACAACACTCGGACTGGTTATCGGTACTGATGTGCAAGGATACAGTGTTAACAACGCACTCACCACAAACAAAATTTCAGATTTTGCCTCTACAACATCAGCAGAATTAGCTAGTGTTATTTCTGACGAAACAGGAACAGGAGCCTTGGTATTTGCCAACACCCCAACACTTGTAACACCAGATATTGGAGCAGCAACAGGAACAACCCTAAACGTAACAGGAACAGGGAACAGTTCGTTTGCAGGTAACGTAGGTATAGGAACAGCAAGTCCACAATCAACTGCTCATATTAGCGATGCAGGTGGAGATTTAAGTGGAACAGTAACTTATGGAACAAATACAGAAGGGTTAATAATAGAAAGCTCTACTGGAAGTACTGGGTATGGAAGTGGTGTATGGTTTAGAAATGCGGGACTTTCTGCTGGAATTGCATCAACTAGAGTTAATACCAGTAACTGGGCTACTGATTTAAAATTTTATACGCACCCTGCGGCAACATCAAATCAAAATACTTTATATGAACGAATGGTCATTGATTCAGATGGTAACGTAGGTATAGGTACACCGAGCCCAACTGGCATGTTACAGGTTGTTGGTTCTGACGCTGCTGTTATAGGTAGGTTTACTGCAACAACTGGAGGTTTGCGATTCAGACCATATGTTGATGCTGCTAGTGGTGCGTTTATTGAGAGTGTAAATGCGGCAGAAACTGCGTACTTACCATTACGATTAGAAGGTTCAACGACAATACTTGGCATGAGTGGTAACGT
>FUWD012834299.1_pt1 | contig 22947 bp, 30 predicted proteins | sample 1063281 | NCBI WGS metagenome assembly FUWD01 (sample SAMEA79048168, study PRJEB19326) | metagenome | biome: marine | reverse complement strand
GTGGCCACATCGTCACCAGTGCTGAACGTCTGGTACTGGCAATCAAGTTTTAAGCAAAGCCTGCGTTTCCCATCGTCAACAGCGGTTTATCAAGGCCGCGCTTACAACTACAAGACATTGAACGTCTCAGCATTATTGGGCGCTTCTTCGGCTGTCCAAGTAAGTGCTGGCATGATTTCACTTGATACGGCTACAACTGTGACTGAATCTGTGGCATTGGCTCAAACAGGCATCACATTTGCCCCAAGCGGTGCAACTGGTGGCACTGTCACTATTTCGTCAAGCCATACCATGCAAGACATTTGGAACTACTACCGCGCATGGATTAGCGCATTTGCTAACCGCGCAAGTGACGACACTTGGACTTGCTTGGCTGGCACTATGACAATGGGCGCATGGAATCTGGTGGTAAACAGCGGCGTCACGGTAAACGGCTCAGGCAACGTCACGGCTGTGGCAACAACCGGCTCAGTGACAAATAACGGATTAATTACGGCGATTTATGCAACAAGCGCAGGCACAAACTACATCGCTGAATTGACCGTATCGGCTGGTTCGTCAATCTACATCGGCAACAGTTCCACGGGCATCACAAAGCTATTCCAAAGCGGCGTAAGCGCAGGGACATACCGCGCCTACTACGAGCCAGGCACTGCCCCGATTGTTTTGGTAGCCCGTGAGTTGTACGGCAAGCAGCGATTCAGCGAAGTGCTGACCCTGACCCCCGGCTTAAACACCTTCACGCCGATTGACATTGAGGATGTGGGCATCACACAGCCAACACTTGCAACGGTACAGGCTTATACGGCTATTGAAGGGCCAAGCAAGTTCTACGACCGCACAGCCGCATTCAGGTTGACCGAGCAGGGCATTAAGCTAGGCCAGATGGTGACACGCTCAGGCAAGGCACTGGAGACAGGCGCATTCAGCCACGTTATCAACAAGGATTCGGCCTCTGTTTACTCTGTGACTGGCAGCGTCATCACCACAAAAGCGATTGAATACGCTGGTGACGACAAATACGACACCGAGATTCTCACGCCCCCGGCTACCCTGACCGCGAACACGACCGAGGTGATAACCATCCAGATCGAGGATGCGAACGGCGATTCTCAGGTAAGCATTAACGGCGGTGACGGTACGTTTGAATTGTGGAAGGTGACAACAGCCACGGCAACGAACGATTACGCCACGGGCACTTTGTTGGACACAGTGGGCAACGGCATCTACCGCTTCATTGGGGTAGCGGGCTTTGACATTGTGGGCGTGGACGTTAACTCCAACATTCGCCGCCGCTCTAGCATGGCTAAGGGCATCTATACCCAAGCGTTCTACGTGGGCGACCAGATTCAACTGGCCCAAGCCCCTCAGGTGATCGAGAACGGCATCAAGCTGGACGTGCTGACGGTGAACATTGAGGACATTAAGGGCACAGGGTTCACCAAGGACAAACACAGCCTGACCAAAATTTGGAGAATCGCAAAGTTTGCCGCTTCGGTTGCAAGCTGGTTTAAGCGATGACCAAGCGCAGTTTTTCGCATCCTGATTCAGCCGAAAGGGAATACACCCGCCTATTGCTGGCGTATTCCCGCAAACTTGCCGCCGATTCAAACAAGCTATTGATTCCCAGATTGGGTGAGATTAAGCGTGAGTTTGAACGCGAGGCAAGGGCTGATGGATGGTTAGACACGCTCGATCAAATAATGGCCGAATTAGCCCTGCTAGCACTGCAAGGGTATTCGTTCATAGAGCGCAAACTCCCCGGTCAATATGAGGCGGTGAGCAAGTTTAATAACGGACAATTTAAGCTGGTGGTGAAAGCCAATACCGGCCTGAAACTGCCTGATGTAATGATAGGCGCACCGAGCGCAGTGGGTTTGGGCGTTGACGTATTCCGAAGTGAGCCATTTTTGAAGCCGCTAATGGATGGATGGGTGAAAGAAAACGGCGCTTTGATTAAGTCGCTGCCCACAAAAATGCACCCCGAGCTAGAAGGCATTATTCGCCGTGGCGTGGTAAACGGTGCAAGCGTGAAGCAATTGCAAACCGAGATACAAAAGAAGTACGACATAACGAACGCCCGTGCCAAGCTAATCGCCCAAGACCAGATAAACAAAGCGAACGCAGACCTGACCCGCTACCGACTGCAAAGCGTGGGCGTAAAAGAGTTTGAGTGGGACACGGTGGGGGATAGCCGGGTAAGGCCGGAACACGCTGAATTGTCGGGCAGGGTGTTTGCTTGGAATAAGCCGCACCCTACCGAAGGACTGCCAGGCTCCCGGCCAAGATGCAGATGCCGCGCCTCAGGGATTTTCCCAGAATAATCGCCCAATGTTGTTTTCTTGCACCAAACTTACAGATGTGCTTATAATCAGACCATATGAGTGCTCGCAGATATGACTTGATGCCTCTAAAGGCAGAACTAACACAGGATGGCTATCTAATAGATCAGCCGGTTGTAGCTCGCACTGGAATTCAGATTTATCAAAACGCTGATGGCACTATTCGCAAAGAGTTGCGTGCGCCTGAGGATGTTTTCGATAGCGAATCACTCGCTTCATTTGCCGGGATGCCATTAACTGATGACCATCCAACTGAAGCCGTAAGCGCAAAGAACTTCAAAAAGTATGCAATTGGAGTTATGACAGGCGCAGCATACAAAGACGGGGACAACGTGCGTGTCCCTTTAATCATCCATGACGGTGAAGCCGTAGACAAAGCCATCAAAGGCGGTAAGCGTGAGCTATCCGTAGGCTATTCGGTCGTATTGGATGAAACCCCCGGAATCTGGAATGGCGAGCCTTACGACGCCCGTCAAACCATGATACGTGCCAACCACCTTTCCTTGGTAAAACGAGGAAGGGCAGGAAACGCACGGCTTAACCTCGACCGCTTTGATGCGGTTTCCATTGAACCAAAGGAGCTATTAATGTCTGACAATCTGGGCCGTATCCGGCTAGATGGCGGCCTTGAATATCAGGCCGCTCCTGAAGTCATTGTTGCATTTGAAAAAATGCGTAATGACGCTGCAACACACGCAGCAAAACTGGACGAACTGCAAAAGCAGATCGACACCGTGACTGGTGAGCGTGACACCTTGAAAAGCGAGATCGACAAGATTCCGCAGATCAAGACTGACGCACTCGACCAAGCCCGAGCCGAGGTGAAAGCCCGTGCCGACTTGGAAAAAGCCGTTGAAAAATTCAACATCGTTTGCACCGACAAGACCGACCGCGAAATCCGCGAAGCCGTTGTCAAGACCGTGCGTGCTGATGCTGACCTGACAGGCAAGTCTGACGAATACGTGACCGCCGCCTTTGACATGGCCGTGAGTCTGAAAATGGACAGCGCAATGGCTAACCAACGTGCTGCCGGTGTGCGTTCTGATGGCGACAAAAAGCCTGAGCAAGCGAACTACAAAACATTCATGGCCCAACTTGGTAAAAAGGACTAAGCAAAATGCAAACGACTATCTCTCAGTACGGCGCTCCCGCCTATGCCGGTATGCTGGACGGTGTGAATCCTCACAATGTCCGTTCTTACGCTGCCGAGGAAATCATCCCAATCGGCTACCCCGTCATGTTGGGCACTAACCCTGCCAAGCAAGTCAAAAAGGCCACCACAGGCGCTGCCGCTATCGGCTTCAGCCTGCACGACCACGCCCGTGAGCAAACATCCGCAGGCGCAGTGCAATACCCCATCACCGACACAGTTTCTACACTGACCGAAGGCCGTGTTTGGGTTATGACCGATGACGCAGTTGTCGCAGGCGCGAAAGCCAACCTGAAAACAGCCACCGGCACTCTGACCGATGCCGCCGTTGCCTCTGGTGTGGAAGCCTTCACACAGATCAGCGTGACATTCATCACAGCCACCACCGCCGCAGGCTTGGCCCTGGTTGAAATCAAGTAAGGAACAAGAACATGACTACCATGAACTACGACGCTCAAGACCTCCGCGCCATTGAAAACACTGGCCGACTGGATGCGAATGAAGGAATTTTCTTTGCCCGCCAACTCGAAGCGATCCGCGCTCAGACTTATGACGTTAAGCGTGCAAACCTTAACGCTTTGAACGTGATGCCCGTGGACACTAGCACCCCCGAAGGCGCTACGACCATTACGTACCGTCAATACGACACCGTGGGCATGGCAAAAGTGATCGCTAACTATGCCAACGACCTGCCCCGCGCAGACGTGGCTGGCAAAGAGTTCACCTCCGCCATCCGTTCTATCGGTATCGCTTTCGGCTACAACACCCAAGAGATTCGCTCCGCCGTTTTCTCGGGTGTTGCACTGAACACGCGCAAAGCCGCTGCCGCTACCCGCGCCCATCAAGAAAAGATCAACCAGATCGCATTCTTCGGTGACGCTGAGAACGGTTTGCCCGGTTTGCTGACTAACCCTAACCTGCCAACTGTCACATTGTTGGCTGACGGCACAGGCTCTAGCAAGACCTTTGCAAGCAAAACCCCAGACAAGATCGTGCGTGACGTTAATTCGGTTATTAACACTGTTTTGACTCAATCGCGCGGCGTGCATCGTGCCACTGAAGTTTGGATGCCTATCGAGCAATACGCTTTGATCGCCACCACTCAAAACAGTTCCGCTTCGGACACGACAATCTTGTCGTTCCTGCAACAAGTGAACCCCGGTGTGACTTTCCGTCAACTGGTTGAACTGGACGGTGCTGGTGCTGCTGGCGCTGATCGCATGTATGCCTTGGAAAACAGCGCAGACAATTTCCAGTTGAACATCCCCATGATGATGCGTATGTATTCGCCTCAACAGCAAGGCTTGGAGTTTGTTGTTCCTTGCGAATCCCGCTGCGGCGGCGTGACAGTGGAATACCCGCTGGCCTTCGCCTTTGCTGACGGTATCTGACCTTCAAAAGAGGCAGTGAAGAAAGGGGCTTCGGCCCTTTTCTTTGACCAACAAAAGGAGAAACCATGCAAGTAAAAAACATTAGCGCACGACCCCATCATGTTGGCGGTACGCTCATCGCCCCTGGTGAAGTCGCAGTTATCCCCGCAGAATGGGCTAATTCGATCAACAAGGCCGAGTTGGTGGCAGTGGCTACCGATGCACCAGAGGGTGACGATACGCCCGTGCAAGAGGCCAAGCGAGGCCGCAAGAAGGCCGCTGAGTGACAGCACTCGAATACTTCCGGTTGTTTGCCGCTGAGTTTGAGGCGGTAGAGGATGCCACTGTTAACCAGTGGTTGTCTATCGCTGCTTTGCGTGCAAACACTGGATGCTTGGACGCTGAAAAGGCGGCGATGGCTCAAGCTTACTATGCCGCGCATCAACTCGCTTTGACAAAAAAGACCGAGGACACAGGCGGCGCGTGTGGCGTATCTGGCCCGGTGACGATGGAAAAAGAGGGCGATTTGCAGCGCAGTTATGGTGCAGGCCCAACGGGTAGCGGCACACTGACCGGGCAAACGGCATACGGGCAACAGTATCTCGACCTGACCAAGATTTGTTCGGGCTTTGGTATCTTGACACGGGTGGCCTGATGGCAGTGATTGACCGTGATCTTGGCTGGCAGAAAATCAAGCGTGAACTTGAAAAGGCCGCACGCTTAGAGGTGGCCGTAGGCATTCAGCAAGGCACGACAGGCGCTGAGGGTGCGAGTGTGGCTGAGTATGCAGCGTACAACGAATACGGCACGGACAAGATACCTTCACGCCCATTCATGGCCACATCGTTTGACGAAAGTAAGCCCCAGATTGATGCTGACTTTAAGCGCGAAGCTAATGCACTGGTCACGGGCCAAAGCACGGCGCATCAAGCATTGTTGACCATTGGCTTGAAGCATCAAAAGCGCATTCAGAACACGATCAGCAAGCGCAACTTTTTGCCCAAACTGTCTGAGCGCACGATTGCCCAAAAGAAGGGCAGCACTAAGACGCTGGTGGACACAGGCGCGATGCTTAACGGCGTGCGCCCGGTGGTGAGGGGCAGAACATGAGTTGTTTCCGCAAGACCACGACCATCCTGAAAGAACTGCCGGGCGCATACGTGAACGGCTATTGGATGGCCGGGACTCGCTTTGTGGAAAAGATCAAGGCAAGCATTCAGCCTGTGACCATTGGGCAGGACATGGACGCACTGCCAGAGGGCCGCAGGCGTAGCGACTTTGTGAAGCTATACAGTGAAACACGGTTGACCGTGACGGACGATGATGGCGAAAACAATCAGCCGGACATTGTGATTTTTCAGGGTTACGGCTATGAAATCATTAGCATGTTTCAAAATCAATCGGACGTGATTTCGCATAACAAATACATCGCGTCAAAAATCTTTAAATTCACCACTGAAGCCGATTGGATTTCAGGGGCACTGCCAAGGAAATAAATGTCTAGCAATATCGACACATCCATCCCGCCATTGGGCAACGCCACGACCGCAGGGGTAAGAACGAACTTTGCCACGGCGAAGGCTGAGATTGAAGCACTGCAAAACAGCTTTGGTTTTGCGAACTATGAGGACACGGCGACCACGACCACGCCCATCACTTTGGCCGCTGGCGTGTGGACTAACCTGACGAACAACAAATTAGGCGCACGGACTATCGACAAGACACCGCTAGATGTTGGCGAATTGTGGAACAGCTCGACAAACCGCTTTGATTTTTCGACTTTGCCGCTTTACACCCAACTGACCGGGCGCTTTGATATTACCGTGGTGACTGGTGGTAATAACTACGATATTGACGTGCAAGCCCTTGTCGGTATTGGCTCCCCGAGTGCTTACGCTTTCCCATTGACCACACAAATGCGCTTTGCCACGGCTGGCACGCACCGCTTAAACCTTTTTAACGGGATGTTCATTGGATCTACTGACGTGAAGAACTTTCCGGCTTCGATTCAAGTCCGGGCGAGTGGTGCGAGTACCGTGATCGTTTCCGGGTGGTATATGACCATTCAAAAGCCGACATTCTCATGATTAACCTGAAGCCTGACCTTTACGCATTCTCAAAGCCGTTATTGGCTCTGAAACATTGGTATGGGCAGACCAGAACGCCCCGCGCCCTGCTTTTCCGTATTGGACGATCAGAGTTAACGTGGGCCGCGCATTGGGCCATGACTGGAAAAGCTCGGATGTTACAGATGATGGCGACCAGACCATTAAGGGCGTGCGAGAGGCCACGGTCAACATTCAAAGAATCGGCGCTGAGTCTGATTTTTACGTGAGCCAATTCCGTGACAATCTTTCAAAGACCACGGTTAATGAGCAATTCATTTTGAAGGATATTGCTCTGTACGACCATGCCGATATTCAGACATTGCCCTTTCAAATTGACGCGACAAGATACGAGCCAAGGGCTACAATTGACCTGTTTGTAAGGTTCGGGACAGAATTGTTAGACCGTGTGGGCGTGATTGATGCAACGAATGGGGTAATTGTGGATGCTGAATACATCACACAAGAATCAAGCCCAGACGTGAAAGAAGAATTGTCCGACATTCTGACAATAACCGTGAACCCTGAAATTGTTTAAAAAGGAGCTGTAATGGCGAAACTTTCCGATATCGTAAGCGTAAACATTGCGCTCGAAACCCAAGGCGTGAAAGGCGGTGACTTTGGCACGCCTATGATCGTCGGCCCCCTGATGACGTTCCCTGAGCGTGTGCGCGTGTATGGCAGTTATGCCGATGCCGCCGAGGATGGCTTGCCCCCTGCACTGCTGACCGCTGTGACTGACTGCTTTAGTCAGACGCCGCAGCCAAAGCAAGTGAAAGTCGGACGCCGTGCCGCACTTGAGGCCGTGATTGAACCGGCTGACCTGATCGCATTGGGCGTGTATTCCTTCAGCGTTGATGGTGAGGTGTATTCGTTCACCGCTGACGCATCGCCATTGAAGTCTGAAATTGTGGCGGGCTTGGCCGCTGCTGTGTTGGCAGACACAAACGAGATCATCACCGCGACCGTGGTGGGTGAAACTCTGAAAATCGCATTCACCGGCGTGAACGTGGGCGCGATCAAGACCGTCAAAAACATGCAGTGGGTGAGCGTATCGCCATTGACCGCAACAAGCGCCGTAGCCGATGACCTGACCGCCATCTTTGACGAGGATAGCACTTGGTACACCCTCATCATGACCGAGCGCGTGAAGGCTACACAGTTGGCCGCTGCTGAGTGGACAGAAGCTAACAAGCGATTGTTCCTGACCGCTACGGCTGATGCTGATGTGCTGAATCCTTCGGTGACTAACGACACCCTGAGCACGCTCAAGGATAGCCGTTACTACCGTACCGCTTGCGTGTACCACACGAACGCTGCGACAGAGTACCCTGATGCAGCATGGGCTGGACGTATCAGCACTTTGCAGCCAGGCTCTGAGACATGGGCACTGAAAGCACTTGCAAGCATCACCCCAAGCAAGCTGACCGGCACAAACCGTAACACCATTTACGGCAAGGGCGGCAACACCTTTGAATACATCAATGACGAGATTGCACTGATCGGCGTGGGCATTCAGGGCAACGGTGGGCGCGTGGTGGCTGGTGAGTGGATTGACGTTATCCGCTTCCGCGACTGGTTGCAAGACCACATTCAAGTCGAAATGGTGGCGATGATGATTAACCGACCCAAGGTTCCTTACACCGATGCTGGCATTCAATTGGTTGTCGCAAACCTCACAAAGTCTTTGCAAGATGGCGTGACCGTTGGCGGTATTTCACCCCCTGAGTTGGATGGCGCAGGCAAGACAGTGCCGAGCTTCATTATCAGCTTCCCACGTTCCGCCGATTTGTCGGCAAACGTCAAGGCAAGCCGTATCTTGAATATCGGCTTTAAGGCTCGACTCGCTGGTGCAATCCACCTGGTCGAGTTGAACGGCGCGCTAAGTTATTCTTTCTAAGGAGATAAACAATGTCTGTAACACTTCAAGGCTCTTACGACCCATCACAGGTAACTGTGATTGTGGGCGGCGTCATTTTGTCCGGTTTCGCTGATGGCGATTTCATTACATGTGAGCGTGAGGAGGATAACTTCTTCAAGCGCGTGGGCGGTGACGGTCAAGTGGGCCGCGCACGTAACGCGAACAAGTCCGGTAGCTTCACATTTACCCTGATGGCAACAAGCCCCGCAAACGAGCAATTGTCTGCACTGCTGGCCGTTGATGACTTGGTGAATGATGGCTTGGTGGTTTTCCCGATTGCCGTTTATGATGGTTCCGGCAAGGACTTGGCCGTAGCAACACAATGCTGGCTGAAGAAACTGCCAAACCTTGTAAAAGGTAAAGAGGTCGGCGACAGAGAATGGATTTTCGATGCGGCTGACATGAAAATCTTTGTTGGCGGCAACGCTTAATCAAAAAGGGGCCGTAAATGGCCCCTTTAACCTAAAATATCAACATGCAAACAGAAACATTTATCGTTGGTGGCCGTGAGTTTACGTGCCTGAGAATGAACCCATTTGCGGCCAATACGCTGCTGATGCGGATTCAGAAAATTGCCCTTCCCGTGATCGGCTCTTTGATGGGCGGCGGAAAAGGTTTGGGCGACATTGACGTAAAAGAAGCCGCGCAGGTTATCTCCATGAATTTGGATGAGTCTGTGATGGCCTCAATTGTTTTCCCGATGTTTGAAGGCTCAAAAGTCTATTGCGTTGATAACAAGCGATTCATCAAAGGCGCGGCAGACATTGACCAATGTTTCACGGTAGAAAACCTGTTCGACATGTACGAACTGATTTTTGAAGTAGCGAGGTTTCAGTTTGGCCCTTTTTTCGGTCAACTGGCGAGCCGCTTTGGAAATCTAAGCGCAAGTCAGAACCCGGAAAAGTCCCCGGAAAAGTAAGCGATGATTTGGCCGCTGAATTGTGGATTTGGCGGCCTATCATGGCGGGAAAAGTGACACTGAGCGAGGTCAAAAACGGCACGGCAACGATTGACGACCTGAGAAAAATTAACGCCATACTCGACATGACCGCTGATTTGGAATCGGCAAGTTATGAGGCCCAAAAGGTAAGCAAATGATTGTTCGGGAATTAGTCACAAAATTGGGCTTCACGCTTGATAAGGGCGCATTAAGCAAGGCCGAACAATCGACCCAACGCCTGAAAGACCAAGCGAACGGCGCGGCCATTGCTTTCCGTAACATGTTCGGCGCTTTTATTGGCTTTCAGGGCATTCAATCGCGATTGCCACTGGCGACCAAGTGCAAAGCCTGCAAGCCCGAATCGGGATGCTGCCCCAGACCATCGAACCCGCAGCGGTGGCGTTTGACAAGGTGGCGGCGGCGGCGATTGATGCCCGTAGCTCACTGCAAGCATACGGCACGCTATACACACGTATCGGCAACGCAGCCAAAGACTATCTAGGCACTCAGCAAGAGGTCTTGGACGTCACTAGCACGATCAGTAAGGCGCTGGTCGTTGGCGGGGCCACGGCGCAAGAGGCATCGTCTGTAATGATTCAATTTGCACAGGCGCTAGGGTCTGGCACTTTGCAAGGCGAAGAATTCCGAGCGATGGCCGAAGCCGCACCTCAGTACATGGACAAGCTGGCCGAGGCTTTGGGATACCCACGGGGCGACCTTAAAAAGCTGGCAAGCGAGGGCAAGATCACATCGAAAGAAGTGATCGAAGCCACCAAGAAAATGAAGGAATACTTCGACAATCAAATGCTAAAAATGCCCTTGACCGTAGGGCAAGCCACGACCATCGTGGGGACAAAGTGGAGTCAGATGATTAACCGGATGAACAACGAATCGGAGTTCGTTACAAAGATAGCGAATCTGATTTTGGCCGGGTTTGAGAAAATCGAGACGGGCGTTAATTCATTGATGGATGCTTTTGGTGGGTTCAATAACTTTATCCGTCAAATGGGCATTTTGCTTGGCGTGATTTTGGTTGGCAAGGCAGCGCAAGCATTGTCCGCTATTAGGGCCATTCGATTAGCTGTGATTGCGCTATCAAGCGGAAACATACTTAGGGCGCTTGCAATTCTGCGAATTGGTTTTATTGGAGCATTTTTACCACTTATCAAAATTGCTTTGATTATTGGATTAGTTGCGCTTGCCATTGATGATTTGATCGTCTTTATGAACGGCGGCAATTCCGTCATTGGTGACTTTATCAACTACCTAAATTCAGGAACAGCGGCGGCAACACTGCTAAAAATCGCATTGATGGCCGTGGGTGCTGTGATTGCCACTATCTTGATTGGCAAGACCCTGACATTTATTGCCGTGATGGGTGTAATGATTGCGAGCTTTGCACAAACAGCGGCGGCGGCGATTGCGGCTGGTGCAAAAATGGCAGCGGCATGGGTGATGGCATTGGGGCCGATTGGCTGGATTATTGCGGCCATTGTTGCAGTCGGCGCGGCACTGTATTTGCTGTATGACAATTGGGATGCGGTTGTTGGATGGATAACCGGGCTGATGGACAGTGCAGCGCAAGCTGTGATCGGATTCTGGCAACCCGTGGCAGATTGGTTTTCTAACTTCTTCGGCTGGTTTGCTGAAAAATACGAGTCCATTAAAGGCTTTGTGGCCCCGGCATTTGGCGGCGGTGATGCGGCGGGTGGCGTGGGTGCTGCAAGCATGGCCCCTTCAGCGATGGGCCAAGGCGGTGCAAACGTGCAAAACAATACAACAGTGCAGGTTACTGTGCCCCCAGGTACAACAGCCGAGCAAGCCGCATTTTTGCAAAACAGCGCACAAAAGGCATACGGCGCGATGGAAGAAAAGAAGTTTGCCCGTGACGTGGGAGTGTACGCAAAATGATAGGCTTGTATTTTGGTGGGCAGTGGTTTCAAACTCGATTCGGTAATCAGTTCGGGAATATCGAGCTTGACCTAAATTTGGATGAAGGCCACGAGTGGAAAGCCGAAGCCACAATGAACCCGGTGGAAGAAGGCGCACCGATTACTGACCATGTGATTGAACAATCGGACAAACTAAGCCTGAAAGGGTTTATCAGTGACACCCCGTTGACGATCACGAGCGCAAACATTGATTTAGAAAACCGCACGCAGCCGGTGTTTGACCTATTGCGTGAGCTGATTAAAGCCCGTGAGCCTGTGACCGTATATACAAAATACTGGACATATGCGGACATGGTGATAACGTCAATCAGCATACCGCGCACGGCTGGACAAGGTGAGGCGCTGGAATTCAGTATCGACTTTGTGAACATTCGCAAAGTGGCAACTCAAATGGTCGATGTACCAGAAGGTATCAGCCGCAAAAAAGACAAAAAAGGCGACAAAGCCACAGGCAAAAAGGCCGAGCCACAAAAGCAAAAAGGCAAAACAGAGAATGAGGATTTGTTGGCGCGGTATCCGAAGCCTAAAGAAAAATCGTCAAGTGCAGTAAGCAGTTGTTCTAATGATTATTGAAAAAATAGACGTACTGACCGAGACAAGCGACCAACTGCTCGAGGTGGAGCTTGACGGGCGACCGTTCCTTATTCGCATCGTTTGGAATGAGCGATTTGGTTATTTTTCGCTTTCAGTGCTGGAAGCGGACGAAACCCCTATCGTGCAAAACATCAAGATGGTCAAAAACTACCCGTTAGTAAAACGCTTTGCAGACGTGCGTTTGCCCACTGGCGACCTGTATTTTTTGCAGGAAAACGGCAAGGCAGAACGCCCCGGATACTCTGATTTGGGCGTGAGCTTTGGTTTGTATTACTACGAGCCTGACGTGATTGTGACCACGACCCCGGTGGTGAATGTGGCTGGTGAGGCGGTTATTGGCACAATCTGGGACAGCGGCCTGACCACATGGGATGCAGGCGCTACCACATGGGATCAATAAATGCTTTTTAACCGGGTTGTATCGCTTGTAATCGGCCAAGATGGGGGCAGAGGCCGTGAGCTTCAGGGCTTGCGGATTTCCTTTTCTATCCAAAAAGGCTCGACAAAATCGCCCAACAAAGCCACGTGCAAAATCTGGAACATGAACCCGGATACCCGTGCGGCGGTAGAGGTGATCGGTAACGTGCTGATTTTGAAGGCCGGTTACGCTGAGGATTTGGGCCTAGTGCAGATTTTCGCAGGCGAAGTGACCCGCGCTCTGACAGTCCGTGAGGGCGCTGATTGGGTGACAGAGTTGGAGATGCAGGACGGGTTTAGCGAGTTCAGGGACACCAAGGCCAGTATTTCATTTGGCAAGGGTGCGCCTGTTTTGCAGGTTGTTCAAAACATCGCTGCAAAGTTTGATTTGCCCGTGCGCCCATTGCCTGACGATGTAGCCGGGAAACAATACAAAGACGGTTTTGCATTTGCCGGAAAAGCACGGGACGCGATGGATAAAGCCTGTGAAAATTTGGGGCTTGAATGGTCTATTCAAAACCGAGAGATTCAGATCATCAAAAAAGGCGGGTATTTCAAACAACGTGCGATTGTGCTGAGTCCTGAGTCTGGTTTAGTTGGAAGCCCTGCCCGTGAACAAAAAACAATGACCGAAAAGGCAGCGGCCAAAGAGGGCATTACACGCAAACAAAAAGGCGTGCAAGTGATTAACACGCTGGACGAAAAAGGTGAACCCGAAGAAAAGCTGCAAGTGAACGGCTTTAAGGTGAAAAGCCTACTTCAGCCAATACTTGAGCCGGGGGGCTATGTTCAATTAAAATCAAAGGGAATAGATGGGGAGTTTCTCAAAATCGAGGAATTGACCCACAACGGTGACACTCACGGCAACGAGTGGCAAACTGAAATAACCCTGAGATACCCTAAAGATGGCGGATGAACAAAGCCCGGTTGACGCGATTATCGGCCTGATTGACTCACGGCTGATGGACGTTAACACGTGCGTGCCCGGCACAATTGCGAGCTATGCGGACGGAAAAGCAAGCGTTAAGCCCACGGTCAAAAAACGCTTTGCCGATGGTGACGTGCTGGATTTTCCGGTTATTCAAAACGTGCGGGTTTGCTGGCCTTCGTTCGCTGGTGGGGAAGCTGGCATCAAAGGCCCGGTTAAGCCCGGTGACAAATGCTTAGTTGTTTTTTCGCAACAAGCCGTAGACGGTAGCGATGATCGCAGGATGTTTGACTTGTCGGACGCTTATTGTGTGATGGCCGATTTGGGCAACGTAGCGGCGGACTCGACCAACAACACCGATTTGACGATGTATTTTGGCAGTGCCTACATTCGCATCACAGAAGGCGGCGCATTGGACATTAACGCGCCCGGTGAACAACGATCACGACACCATCCACCACGAACACGGGCACACTGACCACTGACGGGTTATTGACGTACAAAGCTGGCATGGCTGGCACGGGCGGCGGTGCAGGTACGACCATTACAGGGTCAATCAACCAAAGCGGCGGCACGCTATCATCAAACGGGGTTGTACTTTCGACACACACGCATTCTGGCGTAGTGCCTGGTGGCGGCAACACAGGAGCGCCAAACTGATGCAAGACTTTAAGCTAACCACTGACCACGACCTAGACGTAACCACGCTTGACCTGGTGCTGATTGACGAAGCGGCACGGGTAAGGCAACAGCTATTGATTAAGCTGAGATTGTGGACGGGCGAATGGTTCCTAGATACGGAATTTGGCACGCCCTACTTGCAAGAGATTCTAGGCAAGCAATTGACCCTCTACGGTGCATTAGCGGCCCTGAGAAAATCAATCATGGAAGTGGACGATGTGTTACAGATCACCACGTTCACGCATTCATTCAGCAATTCCACTCGAAAGCTATCGGTTAGCTTTGAGGTTTCCACACCCTACGGACAAGTGAGCGCAGCAACATGACACTAACGACAACAGGCTTCACGCGCAAGCGATTGGCCGAACTGAAAACAGACTTTGACGCAAGTTTCACAGAGGCGCTAGGCCCGATTAACACGGCCCCTGACGCTGTAATCGGACAAGTAATAGGCATTCTATCGGCGGCGATGGACGATGCTTATGAGGCGTTACAGGCGAATTACGACAGCATGTATCCGTACAGTGCCGAAGGTACAAGCCTTGATGGTGCGGTGGCATTTGTTGGACTGACGCGAAACGAGGCAACGGCTACGGTGGTGACAGCGATGTGTTACGGCGCAGAATCGACACTCATCCCGACAGGCGCATTGACAAGAACATCGAATAACGACCAATTCGCCACGACAGCGGACACGGTGATTTCACGCTCAAACGCTGGTGACGTGGAGTTGGAAATCACGACCGTGACCAACTCGGGCAACTATCAGGTGATTGCCGGTGGTGTATCGGTTGTATATACGGCAGACAGCACGGCGACAGGCCCAGAGATTGCCGCAGGTTTGGCCGCATTGTTTGACACCGATAACTTTCTGGCGACTGCAAGCGGCGCGGTTTTGCGAATCCGTGCGGCGAACCAATACAGTGATTTCACGCTGACGTTTGACAGCAAGATGACCATCAAGAAGCTGGGTAGCCCGGTGGTCTTTACGGCTTTGCAATTGGGCGCGGTGATTTGCCCGGTGGGTGCGTTGACGACCATTGACAGCCCGTTAGTTGGATGGGATTCGGTCTATAACCCGGTAGCTGGCGCAGTTGGCCGCAACACCGAGACAGACGAAGAACTGCGAAACCGACACGCGAACGCTATCAGCGTGACCGGCGCGGCAACCCTGAGCGCCATTAAGTCTCGCATTCTGGGTGAGGTGGATTCAGTGGAATCAGTTGCTATCTACGAAAACCGCACCAGTACCACGGACACGATAGGACTGCCCCCGCATTCGTTTGAAAGCGTGATCGTAGGTGGAGATAATCAATCCATTGCCAACAAACTATTTGAGGTGAAACCCGCAGGCATCGAAACCTACGGAAACACCACGGTAGAAGTGACAGACGAAAACGGTGATTTGCAGATCGTTCGGTTTACCCGTTCGGTGGCTAAATACGCTTGGATTCGCGTATCTGTCAACACGCTGTACCCCGAAGAACCATTGCCAAGCGCGGTGATTGTCGCCATCCAGAACGCCGTAAAAGGCTACGGTGACACACTGGCTGGTGGTGACGACATTCTGACCCAACGTTTCTACGGCCCGATTTACGATGCAACAAGCGGCATTGGCTCGATCACGGTAGAGGCGGCGGTGACGGATAACCCACTAGACACGCCAAGCTATTCGACAGCCAACATCGCTATCGGACGGGCCAACTATGCGACCTTTGACACGCTGAGAATTCAAGTGGTGGGGGTGTAATGCAAGACTACGCAGAAAAGTTCGTCAAAAAACTGACAGGTCAATTTGTTGACAGCCCCAAACTGAGGGGAATGGTGAAAGCCATCATGGACGCTTTGACTGAGTTGGAAACCCAAACGGACGAACTAGCGACAGAGCGATGGATTGACACGGCCATTGGAAAACAGTTGGACGGGTGCGGCTACATTGTGAACGAACCACGGCAAGGCCGGGACGATGACGCATACCGTGAAGCCATCAAGTTTAGGGTCTTTGTCAACATCGCCAAAGGTACTCCCAGCACGCTGATTCATGGCTTGAAATTCCTGACCAAGCCCGATGACTGTCAATACCTTGAAAGCTACCCGGCGACCGCGCTATTGTTCACCAACGGCTATCCAGTACCCACAGACATTCAAAATCAAATGCAGGGCATGGCCCCAATTGCAATATCTGACGTTCCGGTGGCTGTGAGCTACGGCCAAAAGCCATTCCGATTCAGCAAAACATCGACTGTGTTGGACTTCTTCAAAGTCAACACCTCACGGCTAAAGGTAAACGGCGCATTTTTGAAGGTGACAAAGAACGGCGACACTGAAGAAAACGGCAGCCGATTCGGTGGCATTGTTCCTGCACGATTGAAAGTGAATGGGGTGTTTTTATCGCTAGGCACAAAAACACTCGCGGTTTATAATCCAAACACACTGACCTTACTAGGGTCTGACAATCTCACGGGCGTTTATCAATGAGCGATTATTTATTTGCTGAGACTTACGTGGGCTACCCGGACGGGCAGCAAAACGTGGGCGCAGTTCCTGACGCGGTTCAGGCCAACGGGTTTATCCCTGAAACCGCAGGAGCGAGAGGCCAGCCACTCCCCGCGCAGTGGCTTAATTGGCTATTCCAAAAAGCATTCAGACTGATTAACCGTGACCGGGTTTCAAACGCAAGCGGAACAGGTCTTTTTACAGTGCCTGACTCGATGATTCGATTTGAAGCGTTTGATAAAAACGACCCGAACAAATACCTGGTTGCAATCGGCTACAAAGGCGCAGCGGGCACAACCCACACGCTGAAAGTAGTTGCAAGTGCGACCCTGACGCTAGGCACGGCAACAGCCGAAGGAAACCAACCAGTAACAGGCGGAACAAACGTCATCACGCGGGGAACATCCCGTCAATTTGGAGAAATATAAATGTTAACCACGACAGAAGAACAGTTAGTCCGGCAACTACTGGAAGAACAAGCGGCGCTTTTATCGCTTGCATCCAGCGAATCGGAAATCCTGAGCAACTTGGGCGGCGATCAAGCCACCCTAAGCGACCTTGCGGCGGCTACGGTATTGGCTGACGCTGATTTGATGCTAGTGCGCCAAGGCACGACAGATAAAAGCGTAAACGGCCAAACACTAAAATCATTTGCAATTGGCGATGCTGCAAAAAACGTTTTTACAAAATCAAACGGCTTAAATGTTGCATGGCAAAAAACAGGCGCACAAACGCTTGCGACAGCAACAAATTTAGTGGTCAGCGTTAATGGCGCATTGAAATCAATTTCAGCAAATACGCCCATTACAATGCCGAGCCTTTCTTCCGGTAATGATTACAGTATTTGGGCGGCAGCCGATGGCAGTTTGGTTGCCGTTTTAGACTCTTATTCCTCGCCAGCTTCTGCTCCATCTGCAAACGCAGTTAAAGTTGGTGGATTCCATTACGGTCTTGTCGCTCCTGGAACTACTGTTGATGGTGGTTCTTTCAATACCGCTGGATCGGTTACGACTGGCGGCATGGTTTGGACGCAATCTCAAGTTGACGATATTGCTGGAATCAACAAGTATTCTCTTTGGGATTTAAAATTCAGATGCAATGGCGAACAGCGCGGCATGGCTTACGACCCTTGGGTTAACGCTTGGGCAGGCATTTATTTTGTAAGCTCGAACCACATCACTAACGGCCCAAGTCGGTTTAACTCTGATGTTGCGTCCGGTACTGTTTTGCCACGAATCCCGCTGACATACGGCGGCAATGGCTCTACAAACTACACGAATGGCAACTGGTGGACTTTTAACGAGATCGCCGCAAGTTTTGGCCTGCGCTTGCCACGTGAACGAGAGTTTGTTAGCGCCGCTTTTGGCGTGACTGAAAATCAATCTTTGGGCGGTGCTTCATCCACAATACCTGCAACCAATCGACAAGCTGGATACACAAGCCGAATCGGTCTTGAGCAAGCTACTGGGCATCATTGGACTTGGGGCGAGGATAGTTCTACACGATGGGACGGGACGGGCGGCTTTGCGTGGCGCAACTTGAACGGTGGCCGTGGTCAGATTTATATCGGTGGCGATGTTAATTTGGTGCGTGTTTTGCTGGGTGGCACCCGCGGTGACGCTGCGTTCTCCGGGTCTCGCGCCTCCAACTGGGCCGACTTTCCGTGGCTCTCGGTCTGGTACTTCGGCGGTCGCCTCTTTGGTGACCACGTGTGCCTGTTGTAAAACGGCGAAAGCCGTTGTAATAAATGACGATAGAAGTGCAAGAGCCGAAATCGGCGATGTTAGTTGTTGAGAAATTCGACACGGCTCGCCGATATCTTTACCCGATGCTAATCAATACAAGCCGAACCCATAGGGTTTTACGGGATACGATGATTGGCGCAATGTTTGAGCAATACCGATTGTTTCATTCGGCGGGTAAAAGCAATCAGGTTTCAAAAATTTATGAAGCTGATGCTGGCCTTGCATATGTCAAAGACCTTTTGAGGGTATTGGCTTCGCCTGAAGTTAAGGTGATATCCAGACGACAATACGAGGTTGCATCCGTGCATCTTGCAGAGTCTGGCTCCATTCTTGGCTCTTGGGTGAAATCATCTCAAAAGAGGGTGATAGGGGGTTAAGTGGCAACCGCGATAACGCTGCGTTCTCCGGGTCTCGCGCCTCCAACTGGAACAACTTTCCGTGGAACTCGAACTGGAACATCGGCGGTCGCCTCTTTGGTGAGGATTTTTAATCAGGTTAAAACTTCCATCACTGCCACGGCGTTGATGGACGACCTTAAAAAAATGGTCAGCCCTTGTTATCCTGCTTCGGCGAATACACTTCTTGGTTTGGAGAGCGAGGATTAGCCATTTGTGGTGAAACTCGCGCCAACATAAGAAATGGGTAAGCGCCACAAACACCTTTTCGATCAAATTGTTGACATGGACAATTTGTGGGAGGCGTATAGAAAAGCATCCCTTGGCAAAAAGAGCAGCCTTGGATATCTTTTGTTCAAGCAAAATGAGGCCGCAAACTTAAAGGCGCTTCAATCCATGTTAATTGACGGGACGTATAAACAAGGCGAGCCACGTCTTTTTTCCGTTTTTGAGCCGAAAGAGCGCAAGATATCGGCGTTGCCTTTTGTTGACAGAATAGCGCAACACGCACTGGTTAACATTATCGGCCCGATTTTTGACAAGTGCTTCATGCCTCAGTCTTACGCTTGCAGGATTGGCAAAGGTGTTCATAAGTCGGCTATTTATGTTCAATCTGAGCTTCGCCGGGTGTTGAAAAGCGGCGGCAATCCTTGGGTGCTAAAGACCGACTTTTCAAAATACTTTGCATCCATCAACCTTGAGATATTGAACGTCGAGGTAAGGCGCAAGATATCGTGCAAGAAAACGCTAGACCTGTTCAATAAGTTTGTTCCTACGTATGGAACTGGAATACCGATTGGCAGTCTTACTAGCCAACTGAGTGCGAACATTTACGGCCACATTGTTGATCGCTGGCTTTCTCACACTGTCGGCATATCGACATACGCAAGATACATGGACGATATTGTTATTGTTGGCAGGTCTAGGGAGGCGCTTGATTTGTTGCAGTTACAAATGGGGGCTTTTGCAAAATCTAGTATGGGGCTACAATTCTCCAAATGGAGCGTTCAGCCGTGGCGAATGGGGGTTAATTTTTGCGGGTATCGCGTTTGGCCTTCTCATAAACTATTGAGAAAATCTAGCGTTACTGGCGCAAAAAGAAAACTGAGAATCTTGACTGGCGACAGTCTTTGCAGATTTGTAGCGGCGTGGACTGGTCACGCAAAATGGGCAAACAGCCATAATCTTTTGATTCACTTAGGAAAGCATCATGCACCACTTTAACCCTACCACTGGTGAACTAATCGTCACCGATAGCCCCGCCGAATGGATGGGGTCAACCAATAAAACCCCTCCAAAGTTTGACGCAAAAACCGAGGGTTTGTTTTTTCTTGAAAATGCTTGGTCAATTGTTAAGGCAGAACAAAAGCAATTAGACCAAAAAATGGTTGGCGTTGAGTTTGAAGGCGTCATGTGCAGCGCAACCCGCGACGACCAAAACGGCCTAGTCGCAGTTATCGTGGCTTACGAACTTCAAAAAGCAAACTTTCAGCCAACTGAATTTAGATTCATGAACGGCACAAAGCTGGTTTTGACAATCGAAAACCTTCCTGCATTCCTGAAAGTTTGGATGCCATTTCGTCAATCATTTTTCGCACCAGAGGTGAAAAATGACTGAAGCAATCGGTTATTACATCCTTTCTGCACTTGGGGTCACATACTTTTTATATGTGTTTTACTGTGCAGTTATGAACATCAAACGAGTCCGGGACATGGGCAAGCTGACCACTTTTGGCAAGGTATTGGGCTATCCAACTTTGGTAATTGGCCTGATTCTTGATGTGCTTTGCAATTGGTTTGTGATGACCGTGATTTTGCTGGAAATTCCACGCGAGGCACGGTAACAGCACGACTGAAGCGGCACAACAAAACCTCAACTGGATGGCGCTTGGCTGTGGTGAAATTCTTTGAGCCGGTGCTAGATCCAATCGACCCTTCGGGCGACCATATTTAAAAGGTGAAAACATGCTGCCAGCCTTGACTGCACTCATCCCGTTCGCTGGAAAAATCTTAGACCGATTTATCCCTGACCCTACCCAAAAAGCCGAAGCACAATTGAAGTTGGCTGAGATGGCCCAGAGTGGCGAGTTGGCAAAAATGGCCGATGAAACCAAACGGGCTGAGATGGCCTATCAGGACACGCAGGCAGAACACCGCGAACAGCAAGAAACGATCCGCAGCGGCGACAATTCCAGCGATGAATACGTGCGGCGCACACGGCCTCTAATGGCCCGTCAAAGCTGGTATGGCGGCGCATTGTTCGCCATTGGCATGGAGGGTGCAAAGATGGCGGGATACGGCACAGGCGCTAACCTTGAGATTGCATTGGTCATCATGGCCCCGGCTTTGGCTTATATGGGGTTCCGAAGCGTGGACAAATTCTCAAAGGCGAAAAAATGAAAGACAACTTTGAACAAGCCTTGCGCCATGTTTTGAAGCATGAAGCCGGTTTTACGGCAGATGAACGTGACCCAGGCAACAGGCTACCAGACGGGCGCAAAGGCTCAACAATGCTTGGTGTCACACAGTTAAATTGGGAGAATCACGTAGGCCATCAAGTCACGCACAATGAGATGCGAAGCCTCACGCCTGCGATGGTTGCACCACTCTACAAAACCCAATATTGGGACAAAGTAAAAGGTGACAGCCTGCCCGATGGCGTGGACTATGTTGTCTTTGATGCGGCTGTGAACAGTGGCACTAGCAGGGCGGCTAAATGGCTTCAGGCGTGCGTAAATGTTGAAGCTGATGGGGCAATAGGCCCAAAGACTTTAGCCGCTGTAAACGCCGCTGATCGCTTGACGTTGATTGACGACTATTCAAAGCGCCGATTGTCTTTCTTGATGGACTTGAGCCACTGGCCTACATTTGGCAAAGGGTGGACGCGCCGGGTTTCAGAGGTTGAACAAACCGCGCATCACTTTATCACTTGAGCGAAAAGTAAAAGAAGGCCAGCAACGCTAACGGCATAGAAAGATAGCGCAGCAACAGCAATAAAATTAGCCATACGTTCATTTTGTTGATTTGATTTATTGATAGAAAAGCCCCCACGCCATTTAGTGCAAACGTCTTTGCATGGGCGGGGGCCATGTTGATTAATGCCGGTTACGAATTCCGGCCCCTACGTTCGGCCTAGGGCGCTTCCATGGTCCGGTTATATCGCCTGTGAGTCCGACTAGGCCGACAAGCAGCCGTTTAGACCCGTTTGATGGTGGGCGGTTTCACCACAGTTCTAGCCGCCAGCTTCGCCGTGTCGCGCAGTGGTCGCACACGATCTACTCTGTTTCAATGCTACACACCATCAAATATCTTTTACTATCTTGAAAAAGATATTTCATGGTGCTGGTTACGTTATCCAGCGTCAAACTTTGGTGTTGACCGTGAAAAACACCCAAGGACTGCGCCCCTTGTGCGAGGCCAGAATTACGGTGCTGGCTCACACCTTTAATGGCATCCGAGAACCCCCAGACCTACGCCGACCTTTTAGGCTGTGAGCCTAACGTCATCACGCTTAACCATCACGGCTGGATACTGCCTAGATACCGTCTCAACACAGTACCGCTTCAGGCTTGTCGCAATATCCATGCGTGATGGTCCGGGGCCATGAGCAGACGCCACCCGGCTGGCGCTCAACACGCTTGGTTACTGCGGAGACTCATGAAGAAAGAGACAGTAACGGCGCTCATGCTTGGCATCATTTTAGCGGCATATCATCAAAAGGTGTTAGCCCCATTTCACGGGCTTCCTTTTGGAAAGCGCACCACAAAAGCCCCAATGTAGCGGCTTTCATATCCTCGCCTTTTGAATAGCCCATAGCTTGACCATACGCGCAGTGAATCACACGTTCAGCGGCTAGGGCTTCTTTGTCATTGATGTTCATTGTTTTCTCCATGCGCTGATTGTGCGGTTGT
>FUWD013180731.1_pt1 | contig 22951 bp, 34 predicted proteins | sample 1063281 | NCBI WGS metagenome assembly FUWD01 (sample SAMEA79048168, study PRJEB19326) | metagenome | biome: marine | reverse complement strand
GCGACCTTATCATCCAAAGTGTTTATTGTGGCTGATCTGCCAAGGGTTCTCGGAAGGATATCATCCAGATCATCGTATGTGCTCATCGTATCATTCTCCTGGTTATATAATGTATTATCACACCATCAAGTCTGTGACCTAAATCAATTGCACTGTTGCCGTAGATTGTCAGGGCCATATTTGTACCATTGCCTGTTATGCTGAGAGAAGTATTCCCAACAGCCACGCCATCCCAGAAGAACTCGTCCCAATTGGACACATCCCAGTATCCCCCTGTAGACTCGCTGATAAGTGTCTGAGCAGGGTGCTCAGGGACATCTGTGCTCCCGTAAGAGAAAGACGGATAGTAACTCAACGAGGAGTACCCGCTTCCCGTCATCTCAACTGTAACCTTGCGATACGACTTGATATTTGATGGGCTCTTTGAGTGATTATAAGGCAGGCCTATAAACGCCTCGATCGCCGCTCCGTCAAAGCTGCTGCCTTTATCAGCCTGGTACACCATCCCCTCATCCGATCCGAGGAAAATGATATTCTTGCCTGTCGTGTCCTCTCCGGACACGGCGCAGACCATATTATCAGGGTATATGAATTTTGTGAACGCGTGACCCCGGTCAAGAATGGTCATGCATATTCCCGTGCCATCGCTGCCATAGAGCCTGTACTGGTTCTTAGACCTGTAAACTGTCGAGGCCACAACAACGGGGCGCATCGCCCGGATAAGAGTCTGCACCCTCCGACTGACTGTGCTCTGCTCAAAATTGCCGTACTTATCTGTGGGATATATCATCACTATACCCCTGTCGTCCAGGCAGTAAGCCTGCCCTATTCTCTGCGCCGTGCGGGCAATACCCCCGACTTCATCGGATATGCTGTCCAGAACGTAGTCCGCCACTGAGCTGCCTATGAGCTGACTGCTTGAGTTCCTGGATAGTATGCCCAGCGTTTTACCTGGCAGTCCTATATACCCTGTTATATCATCTCCGAGGGCAATCTCTGCCGCGCCTGAGACAGCGGTCCACTGGTATGGCGATCCTATGCCTGAGTTTTGAGATGACCCTTTAAATGAGAGAAAAAGCTGGTTTTTAAATGTGTATACATATTCAGGCGTGTCCGTTGTCATGCCGGTGTGTAGCGGCACATAGACATCGCCATCAAACTCAAAGCCGTGGTTCACCCCGTCAGCGCCGTAAAGTCTCCGGGTATTAAGGCTGCCATAAAAATTGTAGCTCCTGAGTTCATATCGGCCCCCGGGGAGGATCGCTATTTGTGTTGCCAGGCTGGTCGATGTCATCTTTGTAACACCCCCTACCTGGATATCATTGGTCGCACTAAATGTACCCACAATTGTGGTAAGTATAAGCCTGCCCGCGGCTGTGCTACCCCAGGTTCCAGACTCGTGGACTGTTCTTTTAACCACCGCGGTGGCACCACTCACGAGCTGTGTGACGGCGGCACCATCTGCTATGGTGGCAATGCCTGTATCGAAACTTATCTCGTGGTAGAGAGTGATCGCCACCCAGCCGGCGGTTGTCGCCTTATATATAAGGCCCGCCGTTGCCCCTGCATTATCCCTGAAGCAGTAAAGAACCCCTTTTAAAATGCCCAGGCCGCGCATAGCGCCACTGCCCGTGGGGGCTGTTATATCTGATCTGTAATCAGCCGCCGCCGCCGCGAGAGCCGTCGCATGCAGCAGCGGCGTGGTCTCACCGTTATAGACAAGATCACCTGTGACGGATCCCACAGGGGACCCGCTCACGTTTAGAACCTCTTCCTGGAACGTACCTACAACCTTTGTAATGTTGATGTAGCCCGTGCCGACAGTCACAACCGTGCCCGTGGCTCCACTATCTGCCCCGGTGACGTCGTCCCCTACAGCAACGGTATCCGTTGCGGTGAAAGGCATGTAGTAATACACGGCCGCCGATGGTGATGGCTGCCCGGAGTACCGCTCGTACCCGTCTACCCTGGAGTAGCCGCCACTGGAGTCAGCTACATAGTTCTTGCATATGTCGAGAGCCCCGGGATACTTTGATATTGAAGGAAGCTCAAGGTCAAGGCCTCCTTTAAAAGGGATATACTCAGGAACTGTTCTGGTTGTCGGAAGTTTCATGCGAGGGGTGCCCCATAAGTGATTTCAGGAAGCTGATCAAATTCCAGCTTCCTCATTATTTTGTTGTACTCCCGCTCGCCATGAGCGTATGCCTCCGCAGCTCCAAGGTCCGCCCCATAAAACATCAGAGCACGCCACACAATGGCCAGGTGGAAGTTACTCTTAAACACAGGCTCATCCGCATTGGCTGTCATCGTACGAGCTTTCTTATAGTACTGCCCGTCGATAGTGTACACAGCATCAGGAGTCGGCCATAGAATAATGGAGTCATTCGGTTTTGTAGTTACGACCGTCGGCTTCCCTGTCTGAGCTCTCAGGCTTCCAAACTGGTATGCCGCTCTGAACGCATCCCATGGTAGATAAGCCAGAAAAGTCTCGTCCGCGGCCGCCAGGTAAACTCTAAAGTCATCATTCTTCCACGACAGTAAATCTGTAATACTGACCGCCACCGGCGTGTACGTAGCGGTGCCGGATATTGTCGGAAAGCTGAAGCTCGTCTGAGCAAACTGCCAGTCGGGGCGAGCGTTTTGTATATCCTCATAAGCGGAAGAGACCCACTGAACCACCCGTAATAGATCACCCGTCTGCCCTATAACGGTTGAGGGACCGGTCCCTGATATACCGGTCTCGCTCCTAAGCCGCTGACATAGTTGAAGGAAAGTCATTTATGCGCCTTTTAATATTGCCTGCAGCCACTCTCTCCCATTTGGGTGCGGGTCGTCGTAAACAGTGAATGGGTACACCAGAGCTGTTTTCTCCAGCATTCTTATATTTTCAGGTTTCGACGGGTCCGGGGTTTGCTGCTCGTACCTGGTGTACGTACACCTGGCCAGAGCCTCAATATATTTTCTTTTCACTTTCACTCGGTGCCCCCTTACAATCGGCTGATTAATACCATTTACACTTGGCACAATGACCGGCAGGGCATTCTTGGAATTATCCTCAGCGACAACAATGGTGAGGAGATCATTCATGAAAGCTTCCTGGCTTACATTTTTGGCAAAGTCGTTCTCTGAGACCGGCTCGATACCTGCGGAGCTACTGATCTCTGACAAGCTGATAGACTTGCCTTTTCCGAGTTCACCCGTATGCGCTTCTACTGTTTTACTCATTCGTTACTCCTTAAAGATGGGGGGGTTTTTAAGCCCCCGGTTAGATTATGCTGTTAATGGTGAAGGCGGAATGCACATCAAGTCAATGTAAGTTGTGGTTACATTGGCCGCATCGTGATCCGTGGTCGCAGCGGTGTACGTCGCTGTCAGAGCGGTCACCACCTTGTAGGCCCCGATCGGGCAGTAAAGTGCTGAGGTCGGCTCGGGCCATTTAAGAACGGCCGATTTGGCAGCGAGTGCCGCGGTCAGAACCTGTGTCCCTTTAACGGTGGACAGTGTTCCGGCGGCATTCAACTGAACCAGATAGAGACAAGTATACAGGGCCGGCTGAATGGTCTGCGCTGTTACAGCTACTGAAGCTATATCTGCTTTATGGTACAAAGTACCGTTGATAGCAAAGTCCACACCTGCCCCGTTAGGAGCTGCGATTGCCAGTTGGGCAGGGGTACTTCCAATTGCAAGCCCCGCTTTGGAGAGACATAATGTTCCGCCTCTGGATTCTTCTAAATTCATCTTATCACCTTTTCCTTATAGGTTAGGATGTTAATGTTAATGCAGCAGGCGCAACGGCTGTCACGGCTGCCGGGTTGATCGCTGTAATAGCCGCGGGTGCTGCGAATGTATCAGGATGAAACGCCAGGTCTGTATAGACGGCGTTCGGTACAACCGTGCCATCGTTAAGGTCTGTGGTTCCACCGGTAAAATCACCGGTCCCTGTCGGGTTAACCAGTACCATGCCTACAACTGAGTAGGATGCCGGGATTGCTCCCAGCACTACAGCCCCGGCACTGGCACCTTCCGTGCCCGCAACAATCTGCATGGCGGCGGACGAGTCGATGCACAGCAGACATTTATTAAACTGTGCATTTGTGCAGTCGAACCCTGTCAGCACCCAGAAGTCATCCGTGGCGCCCTTCGTATAGAAGACACCATCAACCAAGTGGTTAATGGTCGCGGTTGATTTAACCTTGGCCGGAGTTGTCCCTATTGTAATCGCACCATCAGACAAACCTATATTAGTGAGCGCCACACGGGCGTTGACTAACGCCGTTCTGGCCGCTGTCAGGTCGGTTACAAGTTTAACAATCTCCGCCCTCCCGGCGGTGTAATCAGTCACACCAGCTACTACAGGCGTTCTCAACACCCCGAGGTCGGTAAGGATCGACTCAACTAACGGTCGAAGCTCCTTAATATCAACCTTGGTGCTCATTGCCTGGAGCCTTTGTTTTACACTTTGACTCATATTTTTCTCCTTTTTAAATTACTCATCAACTTCGCTTTAGTCGCCTTATCAATCCTTAAAGATCAGTTGCACCTGTCTCAATACGCGTCATCCAGTTTTCGTTCAAACGAACCGCTGCGTACCAGAAATCCGCGCCGACGTATCCGAACATACCGGATGGATTAGCATGGTTTTTCTGGGACGCTGAGATGATTGTGGGAGAGATCGCTGTGTAGTTATGCCCCTTCAAGGACACATGACCCCACGCTTCTTCTGCCATGATTACCATCGGATAGACGTCGATATTGGTAGAGTCAGCGGCCACAAGGCCTGTTGAGCCCACTGCAACACCGGCCGCGAGGAAGGGGACAAAGAGAGGAGAGGTAACGAATCTGAACTCTTCGATGGCACCGATTTCACGGGCATGAACAGGTTTGATAGCCGACCCATAATCAACTCTCTTGGTGAATCCTGGGATGTCCCGGATATCGGCACTCATGTCAGTGTGCATAAACACAATATATGCACTCTCAACAGAGGACGTACCAAAGTTGGGTCCAGGGGCAATCTTACTGGTTACATGTTTTGCGCGGTTGCTCTCCATGGATCTGGCCGCGGACCGCAGTTTTGCAAGAGTTACAACAGCTGTAACGGTTGCTCTGGTAGATACAGAGCCGGCGTAGATAACATTGGACCCTGCTTTAATTGCTCCGTAGCAGACCAGCTCAGCAACTTCGCCAAGAGTCTGTCCAGTCAGTTTAGCCATATCATTGGGGATATCATCCTCATACATAAGGGCCGCTCTGCTGGAAAACTTGAATAATACAGAGTACTGCTCAAGAGTTACGGTGACATCAGTATAGCTGATAGTGTTTGCATTCGGAGTCGTTCCCTCAGATGTAATAAAGCTCGAGGCCGTAATGTTAGGAACTTCTGCAGCAGTCGCATTAAAAGGCTGCAACCGTCTGAATACAATGGTATCAGTTTTGTTTAAAGGTTGTTCTTTCTGTGATCCGAAAGATCCAAGAACCTGGATCGGCTCGGCATGTTTCAACATTTTCATTTCAGCACGGATAAGATTCCGCGCTGCTATTGGGGTGCTATATTTCTGCATATTTTATGTCTCCTGTGTGGTCATTCCTGCCACACCTCGTTTGCAATTGTTTGTCGTAATTCAGGAGTCGACATATCCGCTTCGGACTTCGCCGGGCGGGACTTCCCGCTCGTCGGCGTAGCAACAGAGCTCTCAAGTCGATCTTTCCTGGCGCTTGCTATCTTCGATGGGTTTGCACTTCTAATACGGAAGTCCCGGAACCTGTTGAGAACGTCCACAGCCTCATCAGCCGTCTCGCCGTTCAAAGCCTGGGTCTGTATGTTGGCAGGCTGTGTCGCAAGCCAGTTCTTATACTCCGCCGACAGAATAGTCTGCTCCCACTTAGGGTGCATCATACTCACGAGACGTCGCTCAAGAGCCGGGCCTGTGATCATTGTCTTGCTGACATTGTCCAGGTTCTCTCTTAGATTCCCTACATCAGGCATTTTTATTTGAGAGGCAGCGATCTTCGCTTCAATGGCAACGGCCCACTCTGGAAAGTCTTCTTTAAGATCATTCCAGGCTTTGTCTGTTTTTGCAGCCGTGGCCATCTCTGCTTCGGTAGGTGCTTCTTTAACTGTCTCCGCAACTTTCTTCGCGTTGAACACTTCATTTTGCACCGAGCCGAGCCTGCGCTCTGTCTGTTTTAAGCGGTTCTCAAGTGTATCCAGCATTGTCAGGCGGGTGTTGATGTCGTCGAGTGTCTTCTGGAAGGCGTTATCGGCTTCCTGCACCGGTGTGATCTCATCTTCTTTCGCCAGGGCATCAGGCTTCGGTTCTGGCCGTGAGTAGATATCCTCTACGGGTTCCGCGGCCTGAACGGGCGCTTCTCCCTCGAAAACCTCTTTAAACAGCTCTGAACGCATCTGAGCCTCTTCTGCCTCGCTTACTTGCCCTTGTACATGTTCCATATCTTTCTCCTTCACTCAGTCATTTGTGAGTGATTTTGAGGCGGGTATCCGGCTCGTTTATTTAGTATCCCTCTCCCCGGACTATCCGGAAGAGCGAGAATATTCTTTAAACATCTTATATTACCTCTAATAACAGCGGTCTCAACTTCATTAAGAGATACGCCATCATTCTTCGCTCTGAGTCTTGCAAGCTCCTCAGCCGCCCAGCCGCTCAGAAACATCCAAGTGGGTGAGTGCCTGTCAAGCCTGCCCTTCTCGCCTGCCGTAACAGGGAACGCCGCTTCAAGCGGAGGCAGTTCTTTTCGAAACCATTTGAACACTATTAAAAACCTCCATAAATTCTTCCTTGCCGATCTCAGTCCATTGGTCATGGATGTCATCAGTATCGCTGTCAATACAGCTTACCCCATGGCCCGTGATGTCTGTTTCCTCTACAACAAGCATGGCGCCCCACTTAATCGTCTCAACGGTGCCGGTGATATAAATGCAGCGGCCGGCTGAGTGACGATAAAAGTTTCCGGGTTTAAACTTCATTTCTTACCCCTGAACTTTCGTCTGGGTATCTTCTCAACCGTTGGTTTGGCCACTTCGGGCTCCGCTACCTTTGGCTCCAATGAGCTGAGTATCTTCCTCTCAAAGTTTCTCAGTATAACTTTAAGCTCGCTCTCCGTTACAAATTTCATGGTCGTCTCCTAATCTTGAAATGCCCGGCCGTCTTTTGCCCTACCTTCAGGCTCGACGGGAGGCGTTAATATTTGAGGCCCTTTCTTATCAGGACCCGCGAGTGATATCTGAGTCTTCAACTTCATTTGGTCTCTCATTAGATCAGATTTAATCTTCTCAAGGCTGATCCCCTGAGCCTGGCTAAGCTCCATCATCTTGACATTGAGCTTCATCTCCTCCATAGCCCTGTCGTGCTGACGCTGACGCTCCGCCTCCTCCATCTTAAACTGGAGTTCTGACTGCATCATCTGGCCTTTGGTCTGGATCTCGGACATGTCGCTTTGCTGCACGAGCTGAGCTTTATGCATCTCGCCTTCGACCTTCATCTTCGCGGCTTCGATCCTTGGATCTGACGGCGGTGGCTGCTGTGCCCGCTCCTGTTTAGCTTTTTCGTAGTCCTCGTCAGACTTAAGGACATCGAGTCTAAGGGCAGCGAAAAGTTGTCTTGCGGCCTTCTCCCAATCTACTATAAGGTTAATATCAGGGTCGCCCTTTGCCGCCAGGACCTGCATTAGCGTCTGCGCCTGCTGATCTTTCTGGAGCAATACAGAAGTTCCCCGGACGTCTACATTATAGTCGCCCTTAATATCCGACTTATCGTTGTACTGCATGTTCCAGTCGTAATAACGGCTGAGGTGTGGCCTGGTCACTTGGTCGTCATATATTTTAACGCGACTCCTCAAAGCCACATTATTGGAGTCAACCATGATGTTAGTTGCGCCCAGGGTCTCAGGTGCTTCACCCTTCTCCCCTTGGAACAGCATCGGTAGTGACGTCTCCATATCCACAAATCTCAAAGCCAGCTCTATAATATCCTGCAGCTCTTTTTGATTGTTCTGGATCTGGAACTGGTTGAACGCCTTTCTGACATCAGCGTCATCATCAATGATGCGCCATATCTTCTTGCCTGTGATCTCCCACTTGTTGTCCCCGGGATGAACACCCGGCCCCATGATTATGTTGGCCCCGGCAGAGTCGCCGGCATTGTCCATCATTGCCCTCCAGGCCGCCGTGATAATCCGCTGGAGCCATATCATCATGCGGGGAATGCCAATGCCCCATGGTGATCCGCTCACCGTGGTCCACTGGAAGAAGTCATAAGGCAGGTCGCCTGTATCTAAAGTGTTGAGCATTGCCTTGATCGGCCTGTCGTTTACAAATACGAGGCAGGCCGAGAAAGACTCAGAAATATCATCGTGGTCCACGTCGACCCCGAGTACCTCAAGGTCCTCGCGGTTCAGATCTCCATGGTAATACCAAAGTTCATACATCGAGCCCAGGCTGACTGTTGAGCGGTTGATCTTATACTTCTGGCTTCTCTTATCTACGCCGACGCTGAGCCGGATAGGCTCCTCACGCAGGGCAGCGTATACTTGATCTATGATGTACCCTTTAACTCCAATCAGGTTCCGCAGCTCTCTCGGCAGTATCGTGTCTCTCTCCCATATATAAGCCGCTCTACCTATATCTTCGCCTACATCAGGGTCCGGAAAGACGTTCCAATGGTCGACCCACTTAGAAGCTGGTTTCATCTCCTCTTTAATCTGGAGTACGTGCACCTCTTCATCTCCGTCCTGCTGAGCTGCCCAGGTTTTCTTCAGACGCTTCACAACGTCAGGGCCCTTCATAACTCCAGTGCCGGACCTAACAGCGGCGCGGATAAGCTTTCTGGACTCTCCATTGAACCCGCACTCAGTGAGCTGATCATCGATCTCGTCTTCCATGGCCCGCATCTTCTCCCGTGCGCGCTCCTTATCCGACCGGGCAACATCTGATATCTTAACCGGCTGACCTGTCTTCTTATCTATGATTGGCTGGCCGCCCATTGCGGCAGGTCTATCGTCCTTAAGACTTTTTGATAGCTCAGGCACGGGAGTGATCTTCAAACCCCAATTACGGTCATCGACGGGAAGCTGAATATCTGAGAAGCGGCCCTCAGCGACTTCACACTTACCTCTTATAATATTAACCACGACCTGGCTGCGCCTCGGCTCTGATCCACCGACTGTGTAGGATGTACCTGTTGCGTAATCCAACATTGATGACCTGGACGACGTGTCTGCGCCATCGAAAGCCTCTTCGTCTTGGCGCCAACGTCTCTCAACGCCCGAAGCAGCACGGTACTCAACAGCTTCATCTCTCTTTTTAAGGATATTCTCGGCAAGAGCGCTGATAGTAGCCATGCGATCGTCGTCGTCGGCAGTGTCTTCGATTCTATCTTTTTCTTTTATCATATTAGTATCCTATCACAGCATCCATAGGTTCGTACGTCTGCACAGGTATAAAAACTTCCCGTACAGCAACCGGCTCCGCAAAAGTTAAAGCCAGAGCATCACCACCATCAGGAGATTTGTTTATTCTCTTTTTTATATCTTCCTTCTTCTCTAAAAGAATTTGAGTGATTGAGGTATATTTAAATCCAGGGGCAACCAGATCAGCCTGCAGGTAATCACTATCAGGAATTTCAGTTTCCATCTCAGACTCTAACCAGTCGCGCATCTCACACCACATCTCAGCCCTGCGGTTGGCATATTTCTTCTCATCAAGCGCCTTATGCCCAAAGTTTATTAAGGATACTCTCTTCCCATATCCCATCTCGACCAAGCGGTCATACATACCAGATCCGCCGCCGCGATCGATGAACATCCTATCAACAGGCTCAGTATCAAGAATTTTCCTTGCGAGTCCTGCTTTCGCCATATCATCCAATTTCTCATGTATATCAAGGCCCCAGGCTTTTCGGCCCTGTCTTCTTATAAAGGCGGTTAAATCATCGCCTTCCCGGGCAGGATCACACCCGATAACGTAGGAACCATAAGGGACGACATTTTGAGCCTTACGACTCAGCAGCACTATCTCAGGCTGTATTAAAGCATTATGCCCTGTGACCTGAAAAGCTTCCGCCGCCGTTGCTGGGTACTCCTGCATAAAGAGTTTAGGATCTCGAAGCTCAACAATCTTGTTACGCCTCCAGACCATCTGCCCCATACTCGTAAGGCCGTTATCTTTATAAGCCCTGAAATAGGCGGCCTCTTCTGTTGTAAGCTCGAAGTCTTCAGGCACAACCTCACGGTACTCTTCCTGCCAGTACCATGGGACAAAGATGGCTATATACTTACCTTTCCCGGCTGTAGAGTCCTGCCACATCTGATGGAACATATTACCCATACCATTAGCTGTGGACTCAAGAATAATCTCCTGAGCCGCCTCAGCAGCCTGGAGTACACCTGTTTTAATAGCTGCTGTGTTGTTCCAGAAGGCAACCTCAGATCCATGAAAAAGGTCGATGGTATCGGATCGCCCAACATCCCCTGAACCCGCGGTGCCCACACCATAAGCGCTGTCAAGTTTGTCAAAGTACAACTCTTTAGCATTGGATAAGGTTATCTGGGGCTGCATCACAGGGGGGCAGTGTTTATAGTAGCGTTTGGCCATCCTGAATATGTTTGTTGTGGCCTTGTCTTCATGTGTAAGGATAAAAGTTTTAAGGCCAAAACCCTGGGTTGTTTTATGGAAAAATCTACCCTCGACATACGTTGAACATCCCTGCTGACGGCCTTTTAGCAGCAGCGCTCGCACATAGCCCTTCTCTTTTCTCTGGGCTTCGAGCCTACCATGTATATACTTTTGTGCTGTGTTAAGATTGAGAGGTATTATCTTCTGCGGCGACCCGTCAATATCGACGGACCTTTTAGCTCTTATCTTCAAGCAATGAGGAGCGTAGAACAGGAAGTCGTTATGTAGTTTGGTGAGTGTAGCCAACTGCTCCGAGTTCATCTCATCACCTTATCGAGCCAGTCCTCTGGTCTCATCGTGATATTCTGATCTACCTCGGTCTTATCTTTCCAATCATAATGATGCTTCAGGTTGAGTATAGTGAGTGTGGAGTTCGTTATCCCAAGAAGCCCGGCTTTATTGAGTCTGTACTCAAAAATACTCTTCAAACGGCTAAAGAGACCCGAAATTTCGGTGTCATCCAACCACTTTTCCCTCCACTCTGAGAAACGATTCGTATGATAGTCACGACTCTCAAACAAATCACCGAGAAGGAATATATCTTTGTTGCTCCGCGCTTGGAGTAGCATGGATTTAAGCTCGGACAAGACAAAAGCCCTGGTATATTTAATAGGACGAGTGTCTTGCTTTCCGTTCTCATTTATTTTAGCAACTCTGGGCTTGGCCAAATTTAGAACTCCTAATAAATATAGTATGTTACCCCACTCATACTCTTATCCAAACACTGTGTCAAGTAAAAACATCGTTATTTTACGATAACAGTGTTCGCGAATAAAAATACCGGTCGCTAAAACAATCTACGTTACTCGCTCGAAAAAAGCCTAATTCCGTGGAACATTCCGAAAAAGACGTGAAAAACACTGAATCCCATTCATTTAATGTAACCTGTTCATATTATAAACAGAGTTCACCAAAAAGATAGAGAAAAGGCTAAAAAGGACCGAAAAGCACCCTTTCCGACCTTAAGATCCGCACCCACCAAGGCTCTCCACAGATATCCACAGATATCCACCGCCCGAAAACAGCCGAAACCCTACAGCCTCAAGGGTTTCGGCCGAAAATATCCACAGATATCCACTAATTTGGGGGGGTAAAACTTCCCTATAAGTGTTAACCCTCTATCCTACATACAGCGCTCCACCTACCATACATAAGTCTATCTATGATACAGCTCTATCTATGATACAGCCTACTACTTTCCAATATATTAATAATAATAATAATACTTATGGATATATATAGGGGAGAAGGGGTGGGATTCCCCTAAAATCAAGGGTTTTCGCCGTATCCACACCTCAAAAACTTTATGGATATTTTATTTGCGGTGATCCGTTAAGACCCTACTTATATGGGTCTCCGCAGCCTATCCCTCCCATCCGCACATCTTTGGATGTATGTGGATGGCGTGAAACAATCAAAACCTCATATATAAAAACCTTGACAAAGCTCTTCCGACTCTATAAATATGGACTATGCATGGTGAAAATAAAACATAAAAATAATCTATGATCTTGGAAGCGGGGTGTCCGTAAGGCCTCCGATTCTCCTCATGCAACTTCCAAGATCTCCATTTAAAGAGGTGATTTATGATAATGGTAAGAGCCCGTGGCGCCGTGGTGGAAGGTATACTTCGTATAGAGGGCAGTGTAAAGCACTGCCCCAACTCCGTGACTGTTTTTGGTGAGCGCCTCCCTTGCGGCACTGGCTGTGCCCTGTTCAGCACTGTCTTAGATGAGAAGAAAGGCATCATCACAGCCGCTCAGCTTGCCTGCTGTGATATCCAATGGACATTCGTTTAATAGTTGTTGACACCTGGTTTTCTCTATGGTAAAGGTTGGGCAACGTCAAACAATAAGAGGTGCTTATGGGTCAAGAGTCGAAAGAGAAAAACTTCGGGTTCCGGTTGTCGAGTGCTCAGTTCCAGATACTCAAGGACATCGCAGCCCGCCAGGATAGGAGCGTTGCGGCTATTATAAGAAGAGCCATAGACGATTACATCAGAAACCAGCGAAGGTCAACATGATAGATAAGGCTCTCGCCCTCGCGAAGATGGGCTTCCGTGTGTTCCCGCTGATCCCGGGTGGTAAACCACCCACTATTAAAGATTGGCAGCATAAAGCGACTGTAGATCCCGCCACAATAAAATTATGGTGGTTGAGTAACCCGGCCAGTAATATTGGCATCCATTGTAAGAATTTATGTGTAGTCGACGTAGATGTTAAGAACAGCGTGAATGGATTTGAAGCATTTAACGCCCTCCCGACCACGCCGACACTCGCAAGTAAGACCACTACAGGCGGCCTGCACGCTTTCTACCACTTACCCGCTGGCACGACTATAAAAAACCAGGTTGGGTTCAGGACCGGTATTGATATTAGAACTGAGGGCGGGTTTGTTGTCGCTCCCGGGTCCACGATCAATAATATAGAGTACCAGTGGATCAACCCGGGAACTCCTATAGCGATGATACCCCTTGAGCTCTTATACCTCTTAAAACCATCAGGAAACGCTTCTAATGACTTCGGAGCGGCGCCTCTCAATCCCGCCCCTGCTGTAGTGCCTGCGGGCGGTCGAGATCAGACTGTGTATAGTCTGTGCTGCTCGTGGCGCGGTCAGAACCTTACGTGGGGGCAGGCATGCCAGAAGCTGCAGGAACTCTGGCCATCAATCGAACAGCCCCCCGATGATCCGTTCACCTGGGATGAAGCAACAGCCAAGCTTATCCAAGCCTGGAAGCACCCGGCAGGCACCTCAACAACCCAACTCGCGGCCCAGATCACACCTCAATTAGAAGCGCCCATCGAGACCACAGATATGGACCTCAAAGCAATGGTTCAGCGTTATGTACTTATTGAGAATGGATCTCTTGTCGGGGATCTTACTACCCGGCTGATATTAAAGCTCGCGGAGTTTAAGACTGCTATGAAGCCCCGCAAGGTCCCCCGGGAGGGTAACCAGGGGCCCCAAATGGTAGAGCTGACACCTAAATGGCTTGAGTTTCCGACACGTCAGACAGTCTGGGACACATTATACTACCCGGACGAGAGGGTCAAAATAAAAACTGTTGAGAAGATGAAGTATTTTAACATGTACCGGGGGCCAAGCCTGCCTGTAGTAACCTGTAATTATGAGATTATAACGCCCTTCATGGACCACCTGCGGTTCCTGTCAGGGACTCCCGTGTCGTACGAGACCCTTCTGGACTGGCTGGCGTTCTCAGTGCAGTACCCGTGGAAGCGAATCACATGGGCGTTCATGATCGTCACATTAAAATTTGGAGTGGGCAAGAACCCATTGTTCTTGATGATGCAGCGCATCATGGGTAAACAGAACGTCGGTAAGATAGATGAGAGGGACCTGGACAGCTCGAAAAATGGGTTTACAGGATTTATGAGTGGCAAGACTATGCTTCTTGTCGACGAGTGCGAAGGGACAGCATATGAAGAGCTTAAAGACTTCGTCACCGATAACTCCAGGTCCATAAACCATAAATATGGTCAGATGCGGCAGGAAGACCTGTACTGCTCAGTGCTGTTGTTTACGAACCGAGCAGACAGCTTGAAACTACCGTGGGACGACAGGAGGTTTCACGTCACGGCTTGCTACCAGGAGCGTAAGAAAGACCTTGGGTACTACACGTCGCTGTTTGAGTCACTCGAAGACGACATTGTCCCGGCTCACTTCCTGGCGTTCCTTAAAGCCCGGGACGTAAGCAAGTTCGGCTGGAATAAAGCACCTGCCATGACAGATGCCAAGCAGAATATGGTTGTGAGCTCTATGACATATGCTCAGGCCGCTGTCGAGGAGATGTTTGAAGATGAGAAGGGGCCGTGCATGTTTGATATTATCACCCCAAAACTGGCGCTGCATTACCTGCAGACATCTGACGCTGATCTTAGACGTGGTCGCGGAGTGGCTATGGTCGATATAACAAGATATCTCGGGCCTTACTATTTGGAGCATAGGCTGCCCTTGCAGAGATATCCGCTGACAGAACCATTTACCGGCGGGGATCCGGATCTCAACGCCATGCAGCCTAGGCTCGTGTGTATACGTAACCATAAAACCTGGCAGAAAGCAGGCTCGGCCGCTGTCAAGCTTGAGTACTTAAGAGCCCGCCAGGCCACAATAAATTCAGGATACACAAAAGAAAAAATAATAGAGACCATACAGTTAAAGGAGATTAAAGCATGAGGGCAGAATTACAGGGGATTATTTTTCTTTGCCTCTTGACTTTTACATATATGTGATGTATATATAATGTGTATTTGACAAGAACCTTTAAAAAGGAGGGTGTCGAATGTAACTACCGGGTAAAGCCGGAAACTATCGGGGTGGGGCGATCCCCAGGCGGGCAGCCATGAGAACTGAGCCTATCTTTTCGGGGGTGGTCAGGTGCCGCTATGTCGCAAAATCTCTACGCCCTGCCCTGATAACAACACAAAGGGAACCATATGAAACGCTTCCAAATATATTTTCCAATCCGCATGTGGCAAAGACTAAAAGAAACCGCCAGCAAACTTGGAATATCAATAGCCGAACTTATCCGGCGTATAATTGACCAATATTTTGATAAGAAGGAGAAATAAAATGAAAGACGGAAAATTTGAGGTAAGGGATGATGTTATTTGTATCGTTGCAGGTCACTGGCCTTTAACAAAAGGCAAGAGGTATGTTATTTTAAAAGCTTATGATGATAGAGTTGAAGTCTGTGATGATCTTGGAGAAATCACAACTTATTACAGTTATAGGTTCAAACTTGAAACAGCAAGGGCTTATTATATATACAAGGAAACCCCTCGTTACTCTGGCCCTGTGACGATACCAGCTGTAGCGTTGTTCCAACCAGAATACTTCTCCGCCCTGAACGAGAAAGATGCAGAGGTCTACATAGGTAGAACGATGGAGTTTGCTGATGGTAGCCAAGTGAGAAATAGTGATTGGCTGAAAGGAACATTAAGTGAGATCAAAACAGTTGGATCACGTCCCTTTCATGTAATCGGTGCCAGTAATTATATTTTCATGCGAACCTGCCCTGAGACTTTTCAGAAAAAGAAAGTCAAGAAAACTGTTGAAAGGTGGATAAATATTTATCCCGGTGGTAGTGAATATTCTTTTACAACAGAGAGCCTTGCAAATATATCTGCGGGGCCGACACGGATAGTTTGTGTCCACATATCCAAAGAATACGAGGTGGAGGAATGAGATGTTTTGAAGATTTTAAAGATGATAGAATTTGCGATTTGTGTGGTTCAAAAAGAAGATGTAAAGGAGGAACAAAATTTAATCGATCTTGCCTGAAGACTGTCGAATGTTGGGCAGTTATGTTCCCTAATGACTACAGAGAATATTATCCTTTGGAGGAAACCGCCAGGGTTATTGCAGTACAAAATAGGTGTAATTATGTAAAACTAACCGGAGAATATGAAATATGAGTTTTGCAACGTTTGAAAAACCAAAAGAAAATTACAGCAATCAAGATGACGATAAGCCGATTAGAGTTTGTAAGTGCCGTCGTGATTTAGAGAGCAAAAGGTGGTCTGATGAGTTTTGTAAGGACTGCGGCGATAAATATACTTGGGAGGCAAGAAGACTGCTCTATATTAATGCCGAATGGGAAGGCGAATTCGATACAAGATTCGTTGGACTTACACTAAAAGAATTAAAACGTTTATTAGAGGAGATAGACTAATGAAGCATAGAAAAGGAAGGACGATATCAACCAATGATTCGTGGCAAGCAAGACAAGAAGCATGGGATTTTCATAAGCAAAACGGGACTACAGGGATAGGAAAAAGACCCACAAAAGAGAACCCTTATCCAAACCCAGTAATACGTGAGGTATATAAACCACAAGAAGACAATAGGGCAAAAAACTCAGGATTGAAAGATTTTGATTGGCATAGAGCGTAACCGGAGAGTACGAGGTGGAAGAATGAAGATAATATTCACACAGGCAGACTTTGAAGCCCAGGCACTTTTAGAGGAAGCTGGAGAACTGGGACACACATCAGGATTCCAAAATCCAACAGATGCGGGAAATCAGATTATTGCATTAGCCGAAAAATAAAAGCCGAAAGGTCTGTTGTAGCAATGCAGAAAGGGGAATACGAGGTGGAGGGATGAAACAATTAAGCCCCTGCCCATTTTGTAGTCACGAAATATTTGAGACACACTCTGATCAGTGTGAAAACAAAGATGGAACATATGAATACTGGTTTGTTCAGTGCCAAAAATGTTTAACAGAAGGGCCGCTTTGTAAAACTGAAGAGGACGCTAAATTGGCTTGGAACACTCGGACATAACTTTAAAAAGGAAAAAATAAAAGCCGAAAGGACTGTGGTTGCGATGCAGAAGGAGAAATAAAATGGATGAAAACTGGAAAGACAACTTTATCACCAAAGAAGATGCTCTCACATACATAGTCTGGGATGAAACTCAAGCCTGGGAAATTGGCAGATATGCTACATACGAAGAAGCTTCAGATGCAATAGATAAGTATGTAGCATTCGGAGAAAAACAAAGAGGAGAATAAAATGAAGATCAGAAGAAGCTCTACTTTTTATAAAATCAGTAATATGAATGGTCATGAGCCATACAATGATACGCTATGTAGGTTTTTCTGGAGGGGGGTTTTTAATATAATGATACCCACAGTTGTAATATTGGGCGTACTATCTTTAATAGCTCTTTATATAGCGGCTTGGTTTGATCCTGAGGAAATACCCGCTGTCATACTCGTTACATTTTTTATACTCTCTATGGTACTACCTTTCGTAGCTATCTTAGGATTGCGAAGGGTGGTCAGTAAATCACCAATTATTCCTGGAGAGAGTATACTGGTTGAGTATATCAAGGCTAAGAAGGCAAAAATATGTCCCTTTATTGAGTATGAAGGATAGATAAAATGAAAGACGAGCAGAATGCACCGAGTGCATTTTTATATGAAGACCTACGATTAAAAATTCCTAATATAAAAAGTTGCACGGTTGGATGGTGGGAGAAAATAAATGACTCATGGGAATGGTGGGAAAAAATCCCTTCCGGAGCGCATCACGCTATGACTATTCTTGATTCCATTCCTGTCAATAAAATTGAGGCTGTAATAACCAAGAAAAAAGATAAGGTTTTGCGCAATCAAACCCAGGCTCAGAAATGGGCGAATAAATGGGAGAGGAGAGTGAAATGAAAACAATAGAGCAGTACACAAAATTATGGGAAGCACTCAACGAACTAGTGATGAGCAACTTCAAACCTTTAGCAAAAGATACCTGGTTTAAATTAGAGCTAAACATCAAAGAAACAAAAGAAGGGGAAACTTATATAAACAATGTCTGTCTGATTTTAGATGACAATATGCCCATGAGGTTTATACAAATATATCCAGAGGAGAAATAAAATGGACGTAGCACTATTTTTTATATCAATCGCCGGCGTAATTGCCCTGGTATGGTATTTACTTGGAAGGACTAAAAATAAAGGAGATTGAAACATAATGGAAGAAAACAAACAAAATCTGACGGAAGACGATATAACCTGGCAAGCACTACTGAACTGGATGGCGTACATGCTCCAGAAGAGGGAAAGAGAGGAGAATAAATGACTATCGCTTGGAGTTACTCGAGGCTCGAAGATTTTGAGTCCTGCCCGCTGATGTTCCAGCATAAATACGTGCTGAAAACGATCAAGTTCAAGCCCAACGCAGCCATGGAGCGCGGTAAGACTGTGCACGGGCAACTCGAGCGCGAGACAATTCGAGCCTCGTATAACGCCGTGCCCGCCGTGCCCGCCGTGGCCCATGTATGGCCTATAATCAAGGCCTTTGTGGGGATGCACGGCGAAGTACTCGTCGAAGAGGAGCTGGCTTTTAAACGCAATCTAACGCCCTGCGCCTGGTTCGATAAGGACACCTGGCTCCGGGCCAAGATCGATGCCGTGGGTAGAGTTAATCCGCTGTCTATCTACGCGGACCAGGTTATAAGTATTCTGGACTGGAAGACCGGAAAATATAGAATCAACGAAGATCAGCTCAGGTTATATAATATGGTCGCTATGCTGAGGTGGGACAAGACCGCCAGTGTGTCGTCCTCGTTGATTTTTGTGGACCAGCAGCAGTCATCTCCTCCGCTGACGTCTACTCGGCAGGACCTGAAAGACCTGCTGGACGAGTTCGGAGACCGGAGCGAGATGATTCAGATCGCGAACGAGCGCGGAGACTGGCCTGCACAGAAATCACACAAGTGTTCCTGGTGCGGCGTTATTACATGCAAACATAAAGGAGGATGAAGATGAGAAACACCAAGACTGAGATTATTGATGTTGTTTTGAAGGCTGAGACAGAGAGGGCTATTTTTGTGGATTATGACGGAGACGAGCAGTGGCTGCCTCTATCCCAGATAGAGTTCCTGGACCTGAACTACAAGAAGGGAGAGTCTATGTCGATAGAGGTGCCCAACTGGTTAATGATCAAGAAAGGATGGAGTGAGGAGTGAAGGAGTCCGACTTAAAAAAACAAATCAAAAAAGATCTGCCGGAAGGGGCCTGGCACTTCAGCCCTGTGAGTATGGGCATGGGCAAGTCTGGAATTCCTGATATTCTGATCTGCATACCCATGCAGATCAAGAAGGAGGATGTCGGAAAAACATTCGGTTTATTCGTTGGTATCGAGGCCAAAATGTTTGGGAAGAAGCCTACTAAGCTGCAGCAGATGCAGCTTGAGGACGTAGCCGCTGCAGGCGGAGTGGCCCTGGTTGCCACGCAGACAGTTAAAAAAGAATATGAGATAAGGAGGATAAGATGAGCTGGAACAGGGAAACGAGCAGGAAAATACATGAAGCAACGAAGGAGATCTTAGCTGGCCGGCCAAGTCTTACCGCCGACGTGGAGGCTTTCACGGCTGGTTTTAGTCGTGTGCAGGGTTACACTGCAGCAGACGCGTATAAGTTTGAGGTCACGGAGCCGTTCAGCCTTGTGGATATATATGAGCAATCCCCTTGTGGGGGTGAGTTCTTGAAGCTAATGGAGGAAGTTGGAGCCGCTGGCTTCTCTCCTCTATACCGTATAACATACTTGCGGTTTCAGACACTCAAAAACAACCTTAATTGGCTGCTGAGCCACGGGTTCATACAGCTGAAAGAAGAGGATGTAGTTCTTTGGAAAGGTATGCGGGTAGAGGCACCTGATGGATCGAAGTATACCGTTATAAGCAGTACAAAAGGCACTACGCTTTTCCTTGGTAGTGATAACGTAGCGTACCACTTCACTGATGGCACGACACTGAAAGACCTGTGTCGCGACACAAATAGTACGTTTAAGGTCGTGAATGACTGATCTGCTCACAGAAAATGGGTATTTATGGCCGTCACAATATCCCAGGCCATTCGATCACCAGAGAGTAACCAGTGAATTTCTCGTTAGGAACCCCAGGAGCTTCGTTTTTAACGACATCGGAACCTCGAAGACCCTCTCGGCACTATGGGCTATGGACTTCCTGATAATTCATAAGGTGGTTAGAAAAACCCTTGTGATAGCTCCTTTAAGTACACTCTGGTCCGTGTGGAGCGATGAGATTTTCATGAACATCTACGGCCGCACCAGTGTAGTCCTGCACGGGACAAAAGAGAAGCGCTTGAAGCTGCTGAAAGAAAACGTGGACGTGTTTCTGATAAATCACGACGGCGTGAAAGTTATCTGGAAAGAACTCCTGGATCGGAAAGACATAGACCTGATAATCATAGATGAGTCTGCAGAGATACGCAACTCAAGGACTAACAGATATAAGGCGATTCATATGATCGCAGGTGCCCACAGTAAAAAAGGGCTTTGGCTGATGACCGGCTCGCCGATGCCCTCTGGCCCGACTGATATCTGGGGTCCCGCAAAGCTGGTCAATCCAGACCTGGTCCCCCGTTACTTCTCCCGCTGGCGGGACGAGACCATGATCAAACTTAATATGTACAAACACGCCCCTGTACGCGGCTGGGAAGACCGCTGTTTTAAGGTCATGCAGCCATCGATTCGATTTAAACGAGACGATTGTATCGACCTGTTACCGTGTACCACACAGACCTGGACCGTTGAGATGTCAGCGGAGCAGGCCAAGGCATACAGGGAAATGACAAGAGACCTCGTGACGTTCTTAAAGAGTGGCACTGTGAATGCGATCAACGAAGCCGCGCGTCGAATTAAGCTTATCCAACTGGCAGCAGGTGCCGTCTACGATGGCAACGAGTTTGTGCATCACGTAGATTGTAAGCCGAAATTGAGCGCACTGCTGAGTGCTGTTGAGGCCGCCGGGAATAAAGCAATAGTTTTTGTGCCGTTCAGACATTCCATCCCACTACTACAAAAATTCCTTACAAAAGCCGGGCTGTCCGTCGAAGTGGTTTACGGTGATGTGAGCGTTAAGAAAAGAAGCCAGGTCTTCTCAGACTTCCAACGTGGGTCGCTGCAGGTGATCGTAGCTCATCCGGGATGCATGGCCCATGGTCTTACGCTGACAGCGTCTCACACCATCATATTCTGGGCACCGGTAGATAGCTACCGTATCTATGAGCAAGCTTGCGGTAGAATAACTCGCCCTGGGCAGACAAGAAAACAGACAATCATCCATCTTGTATGCTCGGAGATAGAGCGGAAGATATATAAACGCTTGAAAACACACGAGAAGATGCAGGGATTATTGTTAGAGCTTTTAGAAGAGAAATAAAGACTTGACAAAGTAGTATTATAATAATACAGATACAGAAACCTTAAACGCATGAGGAGATAAAAGATGAGTGTAAAATCATTGTGGGCAGCAGTTGCAGTGCAGGCTAAGATGGACTTGCACAGAGTACCGTATGTCAAAGCATGTAAAAAGACAAGAGAAGAGATAGAGCGTAACCGGGATAGCGCTGTATCCTGGTTAGGATCGGAGGATTTTAATTACGTCTGCGATATACTCGAGATGGATCCAGGGCGCATGAGAAGGGGGATAGAGACAGAATGGTAGATTTATTCGGACGACTCGTTGTTCTTGTATGCTTCTTCACCGGTGCCATGGTATGGTCAGTGATTGGAGCAGTTTTGATCAGTAAGTTTTTTAAATATTTAAAAAGGGAGGTACGATGGAGACGACTGTAGACAGTATGGTCAGAGATTATGTGGGCATTAGGGACGGACTCGGGGCAATCCGAGCAGAGTTTAAAAAATCAGAGACTCAGTACAAGAGCGCCCTGAGTAACATTGAGAACAAGATCATGGAAGCCGCCGAGGCCCAGGGAGTGACGTCTTTTAAGACCCCGCATGGCACGGCATTTAAAGTAGTCAAAGAAACCTATAATGTGGATAACTGGGACGTGGTACTCGATTTTGTGATCGAGCATGATCTACGTCATTTTCTGACAAAAAAGGTAAGCACACCGGCCGTGAAAGAATACATGGCTGAAAACAATAACATCCAGCCTCCGGGGCTTTCGCCTTTTGTGAGTGTTGGGATCAACGTAAGGAGAAGTTAATTATGAGTAACATTGTAGTGATCAACGGTCAAGAGTTCCAAATCCCTGAGTACGCCCGTGCTGCGGCACTCGGAAACGATTTTGGCAAGGTGGGCGGGTTCCCCACGATATCAATGTATAAGAACCAGTTTCAGATCAACAGGGGGGACCAGAAGCAGCGTGTAGGCAGCCCCCTCCCCGTTGTGATCCTGGGCATTACGCCAAAGGGCGAGGCGTTTAATCGCGCTTACTATATGGGTGATTACGTCCCGGGGCAGGTCGACGCACCTGACTGCGCCAGCGCGGACGGTGTCAGACCCGACTCAGGGGACGCTGTCCAGGCGCCGCTGTGCGCGGGATGCCCGCATGCCCAGTGGGGGAGTAAAGGTAAAGGGCAGGCATGCGCACAAGGGAAAACTTTATACGTGATCCCGGCCAACGCTCTGACATCTGAGGTCTATCAGATCCGGGTGGCTCCTACGAGCCTCAAGCCGGTGGCTGTCTACGGCCAGAGAATTGCCCAGCTTGGGCTGAACTATTCCGCTGTGATCACAAATGTAGGCCAGCTGTCTGAGGAGGAGATGGTTGCAAAAGGGATAGACTACCCCGTACTCAAACTCGAACTCGCTGGACTGCTCAACGAGCAGGATGGGCGTAAGGCGATAGAGAGATCCCTATCTCCAGAGATACAGGGAATGATCAAGAGTGCTGCAGCTCTTCCAGCTCCAGCTCCTGTACAGCAGATACCCGTGCAGCCTGCATACGTAGCTCCACCTGAGCCTGC
>FUWD013429723.1_pt1:5000-22981 | contig 22981 bp, 13 predicted proteins | sample 1063281 | NCBI WGS metagenome assembly FUWD01 (sample SAMEA79048168, study PRJEB19326) | metagenome | biome: marine | reverse complement strand
GATCGACACTTTTTGGGCAAAATGTATTTAATAAACATGCGATGCAGCAGTATTTGACGCGTGCAGCATATGAAAGCGTGATGAATGCAATTGAGCACGGTACACGCATTGATCGTAAAATTGCAGATCAGGTTGCTGTCAGTATGAAAGATTGGGCAATGTCTAAAGGTGCAACACATTATACGCATTGGTTTCAGCCATTAACGGGAGCAACAGCAGAAAAGCACGATGCTTTTTTCGAGTCGATCAATGGAAGTCTGGCAATGGAGAAATTTGATGGGGAGCAGCTCGTGCAGCAAGAACCAGATGCCTCTAGTTTTCCCAGTGGAGGGATTAGAAATACTTTTGAAGCACGGGGTTTTACCGCGTGGGATCCTACTTCTCCTGCTTTTATCTACGAAAGAACACTTTGCATTCCAACAATATTTGTGGCGTATACGGGGGAAGCTTTAGATAATAAGACGCCTTTATTACGGTCCTTACAGGCAGTAGATACACATGCAACTGCCGTTTGTCGCTATTTTGATAAAAACATCAACAAAGTAAATGCCACATTAGGCTGGGAACAAGAATTTTTTTTAATAGATACTGCTTTGGCACTTTCTAGACCTGATATCCAATTAACGGGAAGAACTTTACTTGGACATTCGTCAGCAAAAGGGCAGCAGTTAGATGATCATTATTTCGGGATAATTCCCGCAAGGGCGATGAGTTTTATGCAGGATTTAGAGGAGGAGTGCATGCTTTTAGGAATCCCAGTAAAAACAAGACACAATGAGGTGGCTCCAAATCAATTTGAGGTCGCGCCCATCTTTGAGGAAGCAAATCTTGCAGTAGATCATAATTCTTTGCTCATGGATGTAATGCATAAAGTAGCAGACAGGCATCAATTTAAAGTATTGTTCCATGAAAAACCATTTGCAGGAATCAATGGTTCTGCAAAGCATAACAACTGGTCTTTGGCATTAGAAAATGGTACAAACCTTTTGAGTCCGGGGAAAACTCCTATGAAGAATCTACAATTCTTAACGTTTTTTGTAAATACTATTAAGGCGGTATACGAAAATGAAGAATTGTTAAGAGCGGCTGTTGTTTCTGCAAGCAATGATTATCGATTGGGAGCAAATGAAGCGCCACCAGCAATTATATCTGTTTTTATTGGTGCACAGCTTTCGGCTGTTTTAGACGAGTTAGAAAATGTTACTAAAGGAAAATTATCTCCAAAAGAGAAAACAGACTTAAAACTAAATATTATTGGTAAAATCCCTGAGATACTATTAGACAATACAGACATCAATAGAACCTCTCCATTCGCTTTTACGGGGAATAAATTTGAATTTAGAGCCGTAGGGTCTTCTGCGAATTGCGCGGGACCAATGACCGTTTTAAACACCATTGTTGCAAAACAGTTGAAAGAGTTTAAGCAGGACGTAGATCTACTCATAGAATCTAAAAACTTGAAAAAAGACGAAGCCGTTTTTAATGTTTTGAGAGAATGTATTAAAGCGTCTAAGAAGATTAGATTTGATGGCGATGGATATGGAGAAGCGTGGGAAAAAGAAGCTAAAAAACGCGGATTAAGTAACAATAAAACAACGCCATCGGCCTTGAAAGTAATGAGTTCTAAAAAAGTCATCGATTTGTATGAGGAGATGAATGTGATGAGTAAGATTGAGGTGGAAGCGCGCTATGAAATTAAATTAGAAGAATATACGAAGCGTTTGCAAATAGAAAGTAGGGTATTGGGAGATATTTCTAGAAATCACGTGGTACCAACAGCAATTATTTATCAGAATACCTTGTTAGAAAACACAAAGAATTTGAAAGAAATATTTGGCGGAGATTACAAAAGTATCGCCAAAGAGCAAATAGAACTCATCATGACGATTTCGAAGCACATTACAGAAATTAATGCAAAAGTTATTCAAATGGAAGCAGCACGTTCAAACGCAAACAAGCAGGTTGGTTTAAAATCTGCAGAACAATATTGTAGCAATGTGAAACCGTTTTTCGAGCAAATTCGATACCACTGCGACAAGCTAGAAACGATGGTAGATGACAACTTATGGCCTTTGACAAAATATAGGGAATTATTGTTTACAAAGTAATCATAAAAACATCCTGTTTTTGGATAGAATTTTTTATTCAAAAGACTAAATTTGCACTATACAACACAACAATATGAGCCAAGAAGTTTCTAAAAGATACGCACAAAGAGGTGTTTCTGCATCCAAAGAAGATGTACACAATGCGATTAAGAATATAGACAAAGGTTTATTTCCAAAAGCCTTCTGTAAGATTGTGCCGGATTATTTAACAAATGATGCGGACTATTGCTTAATAATGCATGCAGACGGAGCAGGAACAAAATCCTCCCTGGCCTATATGTATTGGAAAGAAACTGGTGATATTTCAGTTTGGAAAGGTATTGCGCAGGATGCGTTAATCATGAATATTGACGATTTATTGTGTGTAGGTGCAACAGATAATATCATGCTATCTTCTACCATAGGTCGTAATAAAAGTAAAATTCCTGGTGAAGTTTTGTCAGCAATTATAAACGGAACAGAGGAGCTAATCGAAGATTTAAAAGGTTTTGGAGTGACCATTCACTCTACAGGCGGGGAAACGGCAGATGTTGGTGACTTAGTGCGAACAATCATTGTAGATTCTACCGTAACTGCACGTATGAAAAGAGCAGCTGTTATCGACAATGCAAATATAAAAGCGGGAGATGTCATTGTTGGATTAGAATCTTTCGGACAAGCTAGCTATGAAACGGAGTACAACGGCGGAATGGGATCTAACGGATTAACGTCTGCAAGACACGACGTTTTTCATAAATACTTAGCTGAAAAATACCCAGAAAGTTTTGATGCTGCAGTTCCTGAAGATTTAGTGTATTCTGGAAACACAAAACTGACAGACAGTGTTGAGAATTCTCCAATTGATGCAGGTAAATTAGTGCTGTCCCCAACGAGAACCTATGCACCCATCATAAAAGAAATTTTATCAAAATTTAATTCAGACACCGTGCATGGAATGATTCATTGTTCTGGTGGTGCACAAACAAAAATATTACATTTTATAGACAACCTTCACATCGTAAAAGACAATATGTTTGAGGTTCCTCCTTTATTTAAATTAATACAAGAACAATCAAATACAGATTGGAAAGAAATGTACCAGGTCTTTAATTGTGGGCATCGAATGGAAATATATGTAGCTCCAGAGATCGCAGAGGACATTATAGCAATTTCGGAATCGTACAATGTAGCTGCTAAAATTGTGGGCAGGGTAGTAGCTTCTGAAACCAAAAAACTAACCATCAAGAGCGCCTTTGGTGTTTTTGAGTATTCATAAAATAAAATCGGACGCTGATACCATGTTTGTAGCAATGCTAAGAGTTGTGCTTCTGATTGGGTTTTAGAATTTCCTATTTCAACGTTCCCTGGAAATCAAATGTAAGTAAAGGCAGAAGTGCAAACGGATGCAGTTAAATATACTCAAAATGAAATATTTAACTTTCCGATAAAAAGTGTAAATTCGCAATCCAAGAAAAGAGTCGCAAATGTTAGATAAATTAAGAATTGTAAAGCAGCGTTATGATGAGGTTTCTGATTTGATTATTCAGCCAGAAATTATCATGGATCAGAAGCGGTATGCGCAATTGATGAAAGAATATAAGGATTTAGGAAATGTTGTTGAAAAGGGAGATGAATATCAAGTTTTAGTAGACAATATCGAAGAGGCAAAAGAAATTTTGGCAGACGGTTCAGATGCAGAAATGAACGAGATGGCGAAGTCAGAGATTGACGAAGCCAATGCAAGAATCCCAAAGTTAGAGGAAGAAATACGCTTTTTATTGATACCTACGGATCCCGAAGATTCTAAAAATGCAGTCGTAGAGCTGCGGGCAGGAACTGGGGGAGACGAGGCAAGTATTTTTGCTGGAGATTTGTTTAGAATGTATACTAAATATTGTGAAAGTAAAGGTTGGAAGGTCTCTACAGTAGATTATTCTGAAGGTACAAATGGAGGGTTTAAGGAAATTCAGTTTGAAGTAAACGGTGCAGATGTTTATGGGATTTTAAAGTTTGAAGCTGGAGTGCACCGAGTACAACGAGTGCCGCAGACAGAAACACAAGGGCGTGTGCATACTTCAGCAGCTACCTGTATGGTATTTCCAGAAGCGGAAGAGTTTGACGTAGAAATAAACCCTAAAGAGGTGCGTATTGATTTTTTCTGTTCTTCTGGTCCAGGAGGTCAATCTGTAAATACTACCTATTCTGCCGTTCGTTTAACGCACATTCCAACAGGATTGGTAGCACAGTGTCAAGATCAAAAATCCCAGCATAAAAATAAGGAGAAAGCGTTTAAAGTTTTACGTTCCCGTCTCTATGACATGGAATTGGCTAAGAAAAATGCAGCCGATGCTTTAAAGCGTGGCTCTATGGTTTCTTCTGGAGATAGAAGTGCTAAGATTAGGACCTATAATTATGCGCAAGGCCGCGTTACGGATCACAGGATCGGGCTTTCATTGTATGATTTGCCAAATATTATGAATGGTGATATTCAAAAAATCATAGATGAATTGATGTTGGCAGAAAATACAGAGAAGCTAAAGAGCTTGAATGACGACTTATAATACACTAGATCTTAAAAAACACAAAGCCTCAATATTTTTATTGAGGCTTTTTTTTGAGATATCAAATTAATAAAATGTGGGTATTTTATAGGTTTTGTTTCTGACGATAAAACGTGGAAAAGAGCCAATGTTTTTGATATGTATTAGCGGGATACCTTTCTTAAAAAAAAATAAAAGCGATTTAAGTTTTTGGGGAAACCTTCAATCGCTTTTTTTAGTTAAACAAATATTTTATTATAAAGTCAGAGTAAAACTTTCTAATAATGGGGAAATAAGTTGATCAACATTACAAATATAGAACACCTTTATTAATCCCACAATCCCTGTAATCAGTGTAATTTCAGAGACCCTGAATTCAGGGTCTTCCCGTTGATTTTATGTTTAATTACTCCTCTTGTTTACTAGGTGGATGGAGCTCTGTAAAATCTTTTATAGTAGTGATAGCATGCGTATTAGGAGTATTTAAATTTTCTATTTTAATAGTTGTATAGTTTATTTTAATTGCAGGAATCAGCTTGAATAATGACTTGTAATTTAGTATGCCTCAAAACTATAAAAGCTAAATAATTTTATTTTGCTACATCAAATTAATAAAATGAGGGTATTTTACAGGGCTTATTTAAAACTATAAAATGTGGAGAAGAACAAATATTTTTGATGCGTATAGGCGGGATACTTTTCCTAAAAAAAATAAAGCGATTTAAGTTTTTGTGGAAACCTTCAATCGCTTTTTTTGTGTTAAACAAATATCTTATTATCAAGTCAGAATAAAACGTTGTAATAATGGGGAAATAAGTTGATCAACATTATAAATATAAGACACTTTTATGAACCTTACAATCCCGGAAATCAGTATAATTTTAGAGACCCTTAACTCAGGGTTCACCCGTTAATTTTAAGTTTAATCCTTTCTTTAGTTACCAAATAAATGGAGCTCTGTAAATTCTTTTCCAATAGTGATAGCTTGAGTATTAGAAGTATTTAAATTTTCTAATTTAATAGCTACATTGTCTATTTGAATTGCAGTAATCTTAAACGGTAAATTATGAAATACAATTTTAAATTTACTGTAGTCTGCGTCAAAGTCGCCACGTTTGTGTTGCTGAATAATTAATTCTTCTTTTTTTCCAGTGAGCTTAAAAGTACGGAGACTGAACCTTCCTTTTTTATAATCGTATCCGTCATGTGCATCGTCATATAGTTTTGAGGCTTCTTTTCCTTCTTTATAATATACGTCTAAGGTGATTTCGTCAAATTTCTTTTCACCAATATATTGTTGCACTGGATATTTGGGAATAATTGCGCCTTCTTTAATAAATATAGGCATGCTATCTATATTTGCAGCTACCCAAAGTTCTTTTCCACCAACCACTAATTCGTTTGTCCAGAAATTATACCATGTTCCTCTCGGGATATACATTCTTCGTCCTTTGGCATTTGGTTCTAATATTGGACAAATTAAAATTTGTTCTCCATAAATAAATTCATCACTTCTGTAGTGTGTGGCAGTATCTTCTTGGTCGTATAAAACCAACGACTTTAAAATTGGGGTTCCTTCATTTATATATTTCCAAAAAGCGGTGTATAAATAGGGGAGCAGTTGGTATCTTAATTCTACGAATTTTCTAACAATGTCTGTAATTTCTTCACCAAAAACCCAAGGTTCTTGATTTCCATGGTCTCCTGAGGAATGTACCCTACAAAAAGCGTGGAAAACGCCTAACTGAATCCACCTTGCAAATAACTCTCCTTGCGGTTGTCCTGCAAAACCTCCAATATCACTTCCTGCAAAAGAAAAACCAGACATCGCCATACGTTGCGCTTGATTATTGGCAATAGCTAAATGTTCCCAAGTAGCTACATTGTCTCCCATCCAAGTAGAGGTATAGCGCTGGGCACCGGAATAAGCAGACCTAGTAATGACAAAAGGTCTTTTAGGATATGCGTATTTTTTTAAACCATGATAGGTTGCCCGCGCCATTTGTGTTCCATAAATGTTATGTGCTTTCCGATGTGAACAAGGATTTCCGTCATAATCGTGGCGCACGTCATCTGGAAATGATTTGTTAGGAACATCCATGACTGCGGGTTCATTCATATCATTCCAAACTCCTTTTACACCAATGTCTTCAATCAATTCTTTGAATAAACCAGACCACCATTCCCGAACTTCGGGTTTGGTATAGTCGGGGAAGTAACATTCTCCTGGCCAAACCTTCCCTTTCATATAGGGCCCATCTGCTCGCTTGCAAAAATAATCCTTATCCAATGCTTCTTTGAAAACAGTATATTCTAAATCTATTTTAATTCCTGGATCTATAATTACAACCGTTTTAAAGCCATCATCTTCTAGTTCTTTCACCATTCTTTTAGGATTGGGGAAATGTTTTTTATCCCAAGTAAAACAACGGAATCCCTCCATATAGTCAATGTCTAAGTAAATAGCATCACAAGGTATTTTTAAATCTCTAAAAGATTTAGTAATTTCCTTTACATTGCTTTCGGGATAATAACTCCATTTACATTGGTGAAATCCTAAAGCCCACAATGGAGGCAGCGTATGCGGCTTTCCGGTTAAATCTGTATAGTTTTTAACAACATCTTCCATCTCTGGACCGTAGATGAAATAATAATTCATTTCACCCCCTTGTGCCCAAAAACTAGTGACATTTCTTCTTTCGTGTGCAAAGTCAAAGTGCGATTTAAAGGTATTGTCAAAAAAGATACCATAAGCCTTATTCTCTTGAATTGCTGTATAAAATGGAATTGCTTTGTAGATCGGATCGGTATCCTTGCCAAAGGCATATGAATCTGTAGCCCAGTTTTCAAAACGTTTTCCTTTTAAGTTTACATCTACCGGTTTGTCTCCTAATCCGTAAAAACTTTCTGCTTTTTGACAGGCTTTACTCATTTTTACAATGTCACCACCAAACTCATAACTTTCTTCCCAATGAAAACCGATTTCATCTTCATTGATTAGTTTTAAGTCGATGGCATCAAATAAGCTGACTTGTAAACTTAGTTTTTCTACTTTACAAATTAATTTAGAGGTTGTAAGAATATAGTGCGTAGCATTTTCAGTTACATCTAAAAAACTGTATCCCCGGCTGGCATGAATTGTAACACCGTATGAAAAATCATTTTCAAACTTTCCTGTAGTACTATATCTGAAGCGGATTACACTGTCTCTAACAACGGTAACCTGCAGTGCAACTCCATTTTTAGTGGAAAAATGTAAGGTATCTACTTCTTTTTTGTAGCTTATTATTTCGGAAGGAAATAAATTTCCTTTTTGTTCTAGTTCTGTATTAACAATCATAATATAGGATGTTTATCTCCGCGCACAAAAATCGTGAAAGTTTGGATAATAATTAGAGCTTATATATTTTTTTAACGATAACGTATTCGTCCTTTTTAAGGTTTAAAATATTTCTGATGTATTAAAAATCAAGGCAAATGTGATTTCTTTTCAGAGATTCTAATCATAATTTTAAAAGCCTTAAAAATCCAGTCTTTTAGTGTGCATACTTACATAAGTAGGCCACTTTTTTATGAGGTTACCAACAGGAGTAGAAAGTTTTTTTTATTATTTATATTTTAATGCCAACATGGCTAATGGTGGCAATGCTAAGATCAAAGAGTTTGCGCGGTCATTCCATGCTTTAGGCTCAGATTGTAGTTGCTGGTCTTTGAAGTTATCCGTGCCGTTATATATGGCAGCGTCACTATTAAAAACTATTTTTAAAGTTCCCGATTTTGGCAGGCCGATGCGATAATTTTCTCGCGGCATGGCCGTTAAGTTTAAGACAAGAACGAGGGTATCTTTTTCATCATTTCCTTTGCGGAGGAATGTCATGACCGAGTTTTGGTGATCTCCGTGATCAATCCATTCAAAACCCTCTGCAGAAAATTGCTTCTCGTACAGTGCCCTTTCCTTTGTATACAAAGTATTTAAATCCTGGACTAACGTTTGCGAGCCTTTATGAACTTTGTGGTCTAATAAATGCCAGTCTAAACTACCATTAAAATTCCATTCACTGGTCTGTCCAAATTCACAACCTTGAAAAAGTAACTTTGTGCCCGGGTGGGCGTACATAAAACAATACAACAATCGTAAGTTTGCAAATTTTTGCCATTCATCACCAGGCATTTTCTCTACGATTGCTTTTTTACCATATACAACTTCATCGTGAGACAGAGGAAGCATAAAGTTTTCTGTAAACGCATAATTTAAACTAAAGGTAAGTTCATCTTGATGATGTTCTCTATAGATCGTCTCCTTTGCAAAGTAGTCTAGTGAATCGTGCATCCAACCCATCATCCATTTCATACCAAAACCCAAACCACCAGAAAAAACGGGACTAGAAACTTGTGGGAAAGAGGTAGACTCTTCTGCGATGGTCTGTACATCAGGGAAATTTTTATAAACGGCAGCATTCATTTCTTTAATAAAAGAGATGGCTTCTAAATTCTCTCTTCCTCCAAATTCATTTGGCTCCCATTCACCATCTTTTCTTGAGTAGTCAAGAAAAAGCATCGATGCAACTGCATCTACTCGCAAACCGTCTGCATGGTATTGATCTAACCAGAAAATGGCATTGCTAATTAAAAATGATTTCACTTCGTTCCTACCATAATTAAAAATAAGACTTTTCCAATCTTGGTGGTATCCTTTTCTAGGGTCTGGATGCTCGTACAAACAAGAACCATCGAAATTACCTAATCCATGTGCATCTGAAGGAAAATGAGAGGGTACCCAATCTAAAAGTACACCAATTCCTTTTTCATGAAATTTATCTACAAGGAATTTGAATTCGTCTGGGTATCCAAAGCGAGAAGTAGGGGCGAAGTACCCAGTTAATTGGTATCCCCAACTTGGGTCATAGGGGAATTCCATAATAGGCATCAATTCTACATGTGTAAAATTCATTACTGCAACATAGGTCACAAGCTCATCGGCCAACTCTATATAACTGAGAAACCTGTTTTCTGCTACTTTTCTCCTCCAAGAACCTAAATGCACCTCATAAACGGAATAAGGTGCATCTAAAGCATTGTTCTTTTTGCGCTCCTTCATCCATTTTTTGTCCTTCCAAGCATAGGTATCTTCCCAGATGATAGAAGCTGTTTTTGGAGGATGTTCACACCTGCGAGCATATGGATCAGCCTTTTCAGTTACAACACTATCGCTGCTGCTTTTGATTTTATATTTATAGGTATTGCCTTTTCCTGCATAGGGAATAAAACCTTCCCAAATACCACTTGCATCCCACCTTACATTTAATTGGTGTTCTTGGTCGTTCCAATGATTGAAGTCTCCAATCACGCAAACTTCTTTTGCATTGGGTGCCCAAACTGCAAAATAAGTGCCATCCATGCCGTCTTTTTTGACAATATGCGACCCGAATTTTTCGTATAATTTGTAATGTGTGCCAGATTTAAAGAGGCTAATATCGAAATCTGTAAATAAACTATGTGCTATAACTTTAGACATGTATTGTTTTTAAATTGAAAATTTAAACCACTTAAATAACGGTATGTTTTGGAATGACGGCCCCTTTTTTAATGACTACAATACCATCTTTCACAAAGTAGGTGTCCGTTTCAACATCTTTCAAGTGCAAACCTCCATTGATTCTAGTATCATCTCCAACCCTACAGTTTTTATCAATGATGCAATTATTTATAAAGCAACGGTCTCCAATACCCAACTGGTTTTCTATCCCTTTTGATTGAATGTCTTCTAAAGATTCATACGCGTCATTACCCATCATATAGGTATTGGTCACGATGGTTTCTTTGCCAATTCTAGAACGGATACCAATAACCGATTTCTCTATTTTTTCTGCATTGATAATACAACCATCAGCAATAATAGTTTTGTTTAAAATAGTGTTCGATATTTTTGAAGTGGGAAGAATACGCGCTCTTGTATACACGCGGTTCTTATCATAGAGGTTAAATTTTGGTAAGTCATCCGTCAAACCTAAATTTGCTTCAAAGAAAGAATCTATATTTCCAATATCTGTCCAATAACCCTCGTATTGATAACTTAGTGTCTTGTGTGCCGCTATCGATTGTGGAATGATTTCCTTTCCAAAATCGATGGTATCTGGATTGTTCATTAATTTGATAAGCAGGTCTCTATTAAAGATATAGATACCCATAGAAGCAAGGTAATTCCGACCTTCTTTCTTCATCTCACCACTTACTTCAGAAGTCCAGTCTGGAAGCAAATTAGCAGCTGGTTTTTCAATAAAAGAAGTAATCACATTTTCTTCATTTGTTTTGAGTAAGCCAAAAGACGTGGCATCTTTTGCATTTACGGGATAGGTTGCAATAGATATTTCAGCATTACTTTCTTTATGTTTTTCAATCATATCTCGAAAATCCATATTGTATAACTGATCTCCAGATAAAATTAACGCATATTCAAAATCATTTTGTAAAAAGTGATGCATACTTTGCCGCACTGCATCGGCAGTTCCTTGAAACCACTTGTCACTTTGCATCGTTTGCTCAGCAGCTAGAACATCAACAAAAGCATCACTAAAAAAACTAAAGTGATAGGTGTTTTTAATATGTTGATTCAGAGAAGCAGAATTAAACTGCGTAAGCACATACATCCTTTTAATATCCGCATTAATACAATTAGAAATTGGAATATCTACTAAGCGATACTTCCCGGCAATAGGTACTGCAGGTTTAGACCTGTCTTTAGTAAGGGGATATAATCTTGACCCCTGTCCACCACCTAAAATAATTCCAAGTACTTTTTCATTTATCATAATTTAATGTTTTAGAGATTTGTATAAGTGTACGTATGCTGCTGCAGAATTATTCCAAGAATGATCTATTGCCATTATTCTTTTTAGGTTTTTTTTAAATGCTTTTGCATGATAATAGTTTGTTGCTTTGTGGATTGCAGAAGTTACTTTTTCTACGGTAACCCCGTCATGAACTATTCCGAAACCAGCTTTTTCATCAATATCGATAATGGTGTCTTTTAAACCACCAGTAGCGTTTACGATAGGCACGGTGCCGTAGCGTAAAGAATACATTTGATTTAATCCGCAAGGTTCCACACGAGAAGGCATTAATAGAAAGTCTGCTCCGGCATACATGATATGTGCAAGTTTCTCGTCATATCCAATAAAAGTATTGAAATTTTCTTTTGGGATTGCAGCCAATTCGACTTCCGTTGCTGCATGTCCAGAACCAAGCAGAAGGATGGATATTTTATTTTCAGTAAGTGCTTGTTCAAAGATATCAGAAAAGAGGTCTGCACCTTTTTCTCCCACTAACCTTCCAATAAAAGCAAACAACGGTTTTTTAATGTCCAAATTAAACTCTTTACAAAGCCATTTTTTATTTGCCTTTTTTCCAGATATAACTGTGGTTTTAGAGAAGTTTTTCAGCAGTCTTTCATCTGTTTCAGGATTCCATACATTCCAATCAATACCATTTAAAATACCAGTACATTTTTTACTTTCGTGCTGTAATAAGGCTTCTAGTCCATTTGCTTTTATCTTTAATTCTTCCAAATAAGTGGGAGAAACGGTAGTAACGCTCCAAGCACATTTTATAGCTGCTGCTAAGGAGTTAATACTGCCATCCCAATCGAGTAACCCTGTTTTTTCATAGTTAAAAGGCGGAATTAAATTGGCGAGTGCATGTGAAAACCACCCTTGATATTGTGCATTGTGAATGGTTAAAACGGTAGGGATGTTTTTGAGTGATGCATATTTAAAACTGCAGGACATCATAAAGGGAATTAACCCTGCATGATGATCGTGTACGTGAATAATATCGGGTGTTGCTTTTAGCGTTAAGATCCAATCTAAGGTGGCAATCTGAAAGGCTAAAAAGCGTTTGGTATCTGCATTAGAATATACAAATTCTGTGTAAAGTAAATCTGGGATATCAATACAAAAAAGGTCGAAACCAAGTTGATGATTGGTCAGTTTAAGTACTTTGAAATGATAGTATTCGTGACCAAGCGAAATGTAGTGATCATGAAGGGTCTCAAAGGTGTTGTTTTGTGTAAAGGTATTGTTGTAATAAGGCATAACTACGCTGCTCGTAGCTCCTAAATCTTTCTGGTATTTCGGAAGTGCACCCACAACATCTGCAAGACCACCAACTTTAGCTATCGGAAAACATTCTGCACTAATATGTAGTATTTTCAATATTTGTAATGAGATGGTTAGTTCATCAATTTACAAAATATTTTTTCAGAAGTGGAGCAGATTTTAATTATTAATATAATTTTATTACAATTGAAAATACTGTACCTATAAATTGTTTTTCGCTAAAATATGAACAGTTTATTTATGAATTTCGTTGTTTGTTGATTTCGTCCTGCAATGCTCTTCTCAATTTCTGCTCTTTTTCGATTGATTTTTTTCGATACTGCTCATATTCAAAGTCCAAATCTTTTAAGTCACTTTTAGCTTTATTAGAGAGGATATTATTGCTCGAAAATTTAAATATAAAATAAAGCAACGTCAATATTAAAGCGAGAATAAAAGTCCATAAGCTAAGATTATAACTGGTTTTTTTTACCTGCAAACCAAAGAGAGAAGTTACGCCTTCTTTTTGTAAGGAGTCTTGCAATTCTAAAGAAGTCTTTTGAAGAAGTTCCTGATTTTTCTGGTTGTTTCCTTTTTCTAGGGTCAGTAAATTGTTTTTTGCAGAGAGTTTAGCTTGTGCCGTTGTTAAAGAATCTAAAACGTTTTGTTTTAGTTGTAAATATTTTTCTTTTCCAATAACCTTATAGGCTTGATAGCTGGAAGATATTCTGTAAAGCTTGTCAAACTGAGCACCCAAAGAATTGTCTTCAATAGTGGGTTCCTGCGCATAGGAAATGGAAGCGAGTAAAATTACTGCAAAGGTGAATAGGTGTCGGTTCATTTTTATAATTTTTAATAGCATTTTTTAAAAGAATAAAGATACTAAAAAACCCAAACGAAAACGTTTGGGTTTTTTTATAAGCAAGTAATTTATATTTATTTTATTTTTTCTACAACTGCCTTAAAAGCTTGTGGATTGTTCATCGCAAGATCGGCTAAAACCTTACGGTTTAGTTCGATACTGTTTGCTTTTACTTTACCCATAAACTGAGAGTAAGACATTCCGTGTAAACGGGCTGCAGCGTTGATACGCACAATCCATAACGAACGAAAGTTTCTCTTGTTGTTTTTACGGTCACGGTATGCATATAGCATTCCTTTTTCAACCGCATTTTTTGCTACTGTGTAAACGTTTTTTCTACGTCCAAAGTACCCTTTTGCTGCCTTCAAGATTTTTTTTCTTCTTTTTCTTGAGGCTACTGAATTTACTGATCTTGGCATAATTTCAATGTTTTTTGTAGTAGGCGATTCTTTTATGAATACTTTTTATTTTTTGCCTAACTCCATGGTTAATAATAAAATTCCCTAATTAAACTTATTTCAAGTTTAATTGTTGCATAATGTTAGACTTATCCGCTTTATGTACTAAAGTGTCATGAGTTAACCTTAATTTACGTTTTTTAGACTTCTTTGTTAAGATGTGACTTTTAAACGCGTGCTTTCTTTTGATTTTTCCAGAACCAGTAACTTTAAATCGTTTCTTGGCACTAGACTTGGTTTTCATTTTAGGCATCTCTCCTTCGTTTTTATCTTGCTTATAAGATTATTATCCTACGAGACCTTGACGTCCTCATAGGTGTTTTGAATTTGTTACTTCATTTTCTTTGGAGCGATAAACATAATCATACGTTTACCTTCTAATTTTGGCAATTGCTCTACTTTACCAACTTCCTCTAACTCTTGTGCTAATTTTAATAATAAAATTTGCCCTTGTTCTTTAAAAATAATAGAACGTCCTTTAAAAAATACGAATGCTTTTAACTTCGCTCCTTCTTGCAAGAACTTCAGTGCATGCTTCTTTTTAAATTCATAATCATGTTCATCTGTCTGAGGTCCAAAACGAATCTCTTTTACAATTACCTTTGTGGCTTTTGATTTTAAAGATTTTTCGCGTTTCTTTTGCTCGTACAAGAATTTCTTATAGTCGATGATTTTACAAACAGGTGGTTTTGCTTTGGGAGAAATCTCCACCAAATCTAATTCCTGCTCATTGGCTAACTCTTTAGCTTTTTCTAAAGGATATACACCAACTTCGATATTCTCGCCCACAAGACGAACTTCGTCAACATATCTTATTTTTTCATTAATTCTATGTTGATCTTCTTTGATTACTCTTAACGGTCTTCTCGACCTGCTTCTACGTATTGCTATGACTTATGAATTTTAAATTTAACTTATGGTTTTTTTACAACCTTTAGCTTTTATCGAATGTCAAAATTAATTAAAATTTCTTCAATGTCTTGCTTTCTTCTGTTTTAATTAAAGAAATAAATTCTTCAATCGTAAAAGTTCCAATATCTCCTTCTCCGTGTTTTCGGACAGAAACGGTACCTTCTTGCTCCTCTTTCTCACCAACAATAACCATATACGGGGTTTTGCTAACTTCCGCATCTCGTATTTTCCGTCCTGTTTTTTCATTTCGGTTGTCTGCGAGGGCGCGAATTTCGGAATTTTCTAACGATTCTAACACTTTTTCTGAATAATTTTGATATTTATCACTGATTGGCAATAAGATAACTTGATCTGGAGTCAGCCAAAGTGGGAAGTTACCTCCCGTGTGCTCTAGTAATACTGCAATAAAACGCTCCATAGAACCAAAAGGCGCTCTGTGAATCATTACGGGTCTGTGCAGTTGGTTATCTGCTCCTTTATAGGTTAAATCGAAACGTTTGGGTAAATTATAGTCCACTTGAATGGTTCCAAGTTGCCAACTTCTGCCCAAAGCGTCTTTTACCATGAAGTCTAATTTAGGTCCGTAAAAAGCGGCTTCACCTTCTTCAACTACAAAACTTAAACCTTTGTCCGTTGCAGCACTTATGATTGCATTCTCAGCAATCTCCCATGTGGCAACATCACCAATGTATTTTTCTGGAGTGTTTTTATCTCGGATAGAAACTTGTGCTGTAAAATCTTCAAAACCTAAAGAGCTAAATACATACAGCACCAAGTCAATAACATCTTTAAATTCTTGGTCTAATTGCTCTGGTGTACAAAAAATATGAGCATCATCTTGTGTAAAACCTCTTACCCGCGTTAATCCGTGTAGTTCTCCACTTTGTTCATATCGATATACGGTACCAAATTCCGCAAAACGTTTTGGTAAATCTTTATAAGAGTATGGTTTGAAATTATATACTTCACAATGATGTGGACAGTTCATAGGTTTCAATAAAAACTCTTCATCCATTTTAGGTGTTTTTATCGACTGAAAACTATCTGCACCGTATTTTTCATAATGCCCAGAAGTAACATAGAGTTCTTTCTGACCAATATGTGGTGTCATGACCATTTCATAACCAGCTTTTTTCTGAGCCTTCTTTAAGAAATCTTCAAGGCGTCCGCGCAAAGCAGCTCCTTTAGGAAGCCATAAAGGCAAACCGGCACCCACTTTTTGAGAAAAAGTAAACAATTCTAACTCTTTTCCAAGTTTTCTATGATCTCTTTTTTTAGCTTCCTCTAAAAGTGCAAGGTATTCCGTCAGTAGCTTTTGTTTTGGAAAACTGATTCCATAAACTCGGGTCAACTGATTGTTTTTCTCGTCACCACGCCAATAGGCTCCGGCAACACTCATTATTTTTATCGCTTTTATAATTCCGGTATTTGGAACGTGCCCTCCTCTACAGAGGTCTGTAAAATCACTGTGGTCACAAAAAGTAATATCGCCATCCGTTAAGTTTTCTATCAACTCAACTTTATAGGGATTATTTTCTGCGGTATATTTTGACAAAGCATCAGCTTTAGAAACAGAGCGGATAGAAAATTCGTGTTTCCCACGAGCAATTTCTAAAAACTTGGTTTCTATCTCTTTGAAATCTTTGTCAGAGATGACAGCCTCCTCTAAATCTACATCATAGTAAAAACCATTATCTATTGCAGGGCCGATAGTTAATTTTGCTTTTGGGTAAAAGCTTAAGATAGCCTCAGCCAATACGTGAGCAGATGAATGCCAGAAAGCTTTTTTTCCGTCAGTATCGTTAAAGGTGTATAAAATTAAGGAACCATCTGTGGTTAGAGGAGTAGAGGTTTCAATGGTAGTTCCATTAAAATTTGCTGAAATTACGTTTCTAGCAAACCCTTCACTGATGCTTTTTGCAACATCCATTGGAGTGCTGTTTCCAGCAAATTCCTTAATAGTTCCGTCAGGTAAAGTAATTTTAATCATGTAAGCTATGTAAATTAAGAACGCAAAGATATTGGAAAACAATTTTTTACACAATATATATGTGCACTTATTATAAGACTGCCTTTTTTTTGGTGGTGCTGCTCTTTTTTGAATGCTTCCGAAAGCGTATTCTGGGTCTTATCTATTAGGTAGCATTACTGCACTTGGAATACCATTATTTTGACACACTGATAATAGGTATCGGAACTAGAATTCGCAGCAATTTCGTTTTTTATATTTGAGAAGCAGGCATACTTAGGAACAATTGTATTGCTTTTCGGGGTTGTTTTGTTGTTTTTGCGGACACATTTGTGGGTTCAGTATGGTTGTTTTTCTGTGATGTTGGTGTTTTTTCGATTGGGAACTTCAAGATTGTTTTAGGTGTTGACTTTTGGGTGTTTTTTTGGGTGTAGTAATGTCCCTATTTTCAGGGTTTTAATTGTGGGTTTATAAATAATTAAAAATAAGTGATAAAAGATAGTTGCGAGCTTAAAAAGGTGTTGTATGTTTGCACCCGCTAACGGATATTAGGTTTGTTGGTTGCGTTCATTGAGTTTGTTATTTGGGTATTTTTTTTAGGTTTGTGAGTTTGTTTGAGCTTGATAAATTTAGTTTAAAAATATTTAATTTTTTTCTTGTTAGATTGTAAATAAGTTTTATATTTGCACCCGCTAACAGACATAGCAAAACGTTCACAGAGATTTTTGGTAATGAGTTTTAGTACAAAACTTCATCTAGTTCGATTCTAGGATTTCTACAAATTAGGATTTACAATGATTGTTTAAAGGCATGATTTTATTATTCTAAAAGTTCATTGAAAATATTGAAATTGACAGCGTAATTAAAGAGTAGAATAACCACATTATTTATAATGTAAATTCTTTTGAAACTTATTCATTCATATTATTTAAAATATACAATGAAGAGTTTGATCCTGGCTCAGGATGAACGCTAGCGGCAGGCTTAACACATGCAAGTCGAGGGGTAACATTGTAGCTTGCTACAGATGACGACCGGCGCACGGGTGCGTAACGCGTAT
>FUWD013429723.1_pt1:0-2500 | contig 22981 bp, 13 predicted proteins | sample 1063281 | NCBI WGS metagenome assembly FUWD01 (sample SAMEA79048168, study PRJEB19326) | metagenome | biome: marine | reverse complement strand
TGCATAATGAGCCTACGAGTTACTGTTTCTAGCAAGGTTAAATATTTAAGATATGGAGCCGTAGCGAAAGCGAGTCTGAATAGGGCGCTTTAGTTAGTAGTAGTAGACGCGAAACCGGGTGATCTACCCATGGGCAGGTTGAAGCTGTGGTAACACATAGTGGAGGACCGAACCAGTTGACGTTGAAAAGTCTTTGGATGACCTGTGGGTAGGGGTGAAAGGCCAATCAAACCCGGAAATAGCTCGTACTCCCCGAAATGCATTTAGGTGCAGCGTTGAGTAAAAGTTTTATAGAGGTAGAGCTACTGATTGGATGCGGGGGCTTCACCGCCTACCAATTCCTGACAAACTCCGAATGCTATAAAATGTTTCTCAGCAGTGAGGGCATGGGTGCTAAGGTCCATGTCCGAGAGGGAAAGAACCCAGACCATCAGCTAAGGTCCCCAAATATATGTTAAGTTGAAAAAACGAGGTTTGTCTGCCTAGACAGCTAGGATGTTGGCTTGGAAGCAGCCATTCATTTAAAGAGTGCGTAACAGCTCACTAGTCGAGCGGACGAGCATGGATAATAATCGGGCATAAACATATTACCGAAGCTATGGATTTGTATTTATTTACAAGTGGTAGGGGAGCATTGTAACCTGCGTAGAAGGTGTGCTGTGAGGCATGCTGGAGTGGTTACAAAAGAAAATGTAGGCATAAGTAACGATAATGCGGGCGAGAAACCCGCACACCGAAAGACTAAGGTTTCCTCAGCGATGCTAATCAGCTGAGGGTTAGTCGGGTCCTAAGGCGAATCCGAAGGGAGTAGTCGATGGATAACAGGTTAATATTCCTGTACTTCTTATAATTGCGATGGGGTGACGGAGTATTGAAAGCACCGCGAACTGACGGAATAGTTCGTTGAAGACTGTATCTATAAGATCTGTAGGCAAATCCGCAGATTTTGGAGAAGGTTGATAGTACTACAAGGCTTCGGCTGCGTAGATAGTGTGCCTAAAAGCTTCCAAGAAAAACCTCTAAGCTTCAGATTATAAGAACCCGTACCGTAAACCGACACAGGTAGTTGGGATGAGAATTCTAAGGTGCTCGAGAGATTCATGGCTAAGGAACTAGGCAAAATAGACCCGTAACTTCGGGAGAAGGGTCGCCCATCTTCGGATGGGCCGCAGTGAAAAGGTCCAGGCGACTGTTTATCAAAAACACAGGGCTTTGCTAAATTGAAAGATGATGTATAAGGCCTGACACCTGCCCGGTGCTGGAAGGTTAAGTGGAGTTGTTAGCTTCGGCGAAGCAGTGAAATGAAGCCCCAGTAAACGGCGGCCGTAACTATAACGGTCCTAAGGTAGCGAAATTCCTTGTCGGGTAAGTTCCGACCTGCACGAATGGTGCAACGATCTGGACACTGTCTCAGCCATGAGCTCGGTGAAATTGTAGTATCGGTGAAGATGCCGATTACCCGCAGCGGGACGAAAAGACCCCGTGAACCTTTACTATAGCTTAGTATTGGCTTTGGATAAGTAATGTGTAGGATAGGTGGGAGACATTGAAGTGGCGTCGCTAGGCGTTGTGGAGTCGTCCTTGAAATACCACCCTTTGCTTATCTAGAGTCTAACTCAGAGATGAGGACAGTGCTTGGTGGGTAGTTTGACTGGGGTGGTCGCCTCCAAAAGAGTAACGGAGGCTTCTAAAGGTACCCTCAGCACGCTTGGTAACCGTGCGTAGAGTGCAATGGCATAAGGGTGCTTGACTGAGAGACATACAGGTCGATCAGGTTGGAAACAAGAGCATAGTGATCCGGTGGTTCCGCATGGAAGGGCCATCGCTCAAAGGATAAAAGGTACTCCGGGGATAACAGGCTGATCTCCCCCAAGAGCTCATATCGACGGGGGGGTTTGGCACCTCGATGTCGGCTCGTCACATCCTGGGGCTGGAGAAGGTCCCAAGGGTTGGGCTGTTCGCCCATTAAAGTGGCACGCGAGCTGGGTTCAGAACGTCGTGAGACAGTTCGGTCTCTATCTGCTGTGGGCGTTAGAAATTTGCGTGGATCTGACTCTAGTACGAGAGGACCGAGTTGGACTGACCTCTAGTGTATCTGTTGTTCCGCCAGGAGCATAGCAGAGTAGCCACGTCGGGAAGGGATAAGCGCTGAAAGCATATAAGCGCGAAACCCACCACAAGATGAGATTTCTTTAAAGGGTCGTTGGAGATTACAACGTTGATAGGTCACAGGTGTAAAGGCAGTAATGTCATAGCCAAGTGATACTAATAACCCATAGACTTATGTACGCTTCTCCCGTCGCAAGACGGGAGAGACACTCTTTTTTTATTCGATCTTACAATATTATTTTACCATATGTTAATTTATACGGTTGAACCTGGTTCAACTGAAAATCTTAGGGTGGTTATTGCATTGGGGCTCACCTCTTCCCATCTCGAACAGAGAAGTTAAGCCCAATAGCGCCGATGGTACTGCATTTATGTGGAGAGTAGTCGCTGC
>FUWD013173247.1_pt1 | contig 22993 bp, 23 predicted proteins | sample 1063281 | NCBI WGS metagenome assembly FUWD01 (sample SAMEA79048168, study PRJEB19326) | metagenome | biome: marine | reverse complement strand
TGAAGGTGTTGTTCAGGCGTTCCTGGCGGCCTTCCATACCGCCCATCATTTCTTCGTACTCTACCTGGGTTTCAAGCTTGTTCAGCCAGGCTGGGCGTTCATGCCCTTTTTTTTCGTCAATGTCAGATGCGGTAGCACCAGCGTTCGTTACCAGTCCAAAACTAAGGACCAGGGTAAGAACAACCAGCGCATGCCACAACTTCCACCCCTTTGTGACGCGACGTAACATATTGGGTACCTCCCTTGGTTAATCAAAAAAACTAAACTTTCTACCTACTTGTAAAGCCCCTTTGTAACGGTAAAACTCTTTTGCAAACCACTTTGCAAAATCTTGTATAAAGCCCCTTTGTAAAAACTTTATATTTTAAAAACCAGAAAACGGACGATTTATCAGTTGAATCCTATAGTTAAATTTTGACGGGGAAACCTACCATCTTTAATATTACTGCACAAGTGCCAAATGAAACTTTTCTTTATTTCTCTGAACAAGCAAGTGAGCCCGGCCTCCGCTTGAAATAGAATCCAGAGCATCTTTAAATTCAGTAACTTCTGAAACCATCTTGCCATTAATGGCCTCAATGCGATCCCCTTCCTGCAATCCTTCCTGTGCTGCTGTAGAGCCGGGGTAAACCCTTGAAACGATTAAACCATTTCCATCGGTAACACTTTCTACCTCCAAGCCCAAAGAGGGTTCACTTGGATCTGGCAGGTTTTTTTTAACTACCTTATCGCGTTTGAATTTTTGATTTTCGAGCTTAACGGACACAACCTCTCGTTTACCATCTCGAAGAATATCCAGACTTATTGTTTGTCCCGGTGAAAAAGAACCTATCAGCCGGATCATTCTACTGGGGGTATCGACATCTGCCCCGCCAATTTTCAAAATTATATCTCCAATGCGAAGCCCCGCCCGGTGCGCGGGATCGCCTTCGAAAACGGAGTTGACCCTGACGCCCTCGCCTGCCTTTGCATTCGCCTTTTGTGCGATTTCCCGAGACACTTCTTCTATGCCAACGCCTAACCAACCGCGCTGTACTTCCCCGAATTTTAATAGTTCAGCGACCACCTTGCGTACAATATTTGAGGGAATGGCAAACCCGATGCTCTGCGCATAATTGATGATAGCTGTATTAATTCCGATCACATTGCCCCGGATGTTCAGCAAGGGCCCTCCGCTGTTTCCCGGATTGATAGAAGTGTCTGTCTGAATAAAGTCCTCATAGCGGGACAGGTTTACGTTCTCCCTGTTCAATCCGCTGATAATGCCAAAAGTCAATGTATCGTTCAGTCCGTACGGATTGCCCACTGCAACCGCAAATTGTCCAATCTTAAGTTTGGAAGAGTCACCAAATGTCGCGGTCGGCAACGGCTTGTCGATATCTATCTGGACCACGGCGATATCCGTATCTTCATCCGTTCCTAAAACTGTGCCCACCTTTTCCTCGCCACCAAGCAGTGTGACCTTGATTTTTCCCGATCCTCTTACAACATGGTTATTGGTGACGATAATACCCTTAACGCCATCAATGATAACTCCAGAACCTGCGCTGGCAGGTACCCCGGACTTATCTCCCTGCCTACGGATCGAAGGCGAAGGAGGCACATAAGCTGATAGGCTCACAACGGACGGCCGCACCTTATCGGCAAGTGAAACTAAAGCGTCCTCCATTTCGGCAAGAAGATTGGTTCCTGTAGGCCCGGCAACGGCAGCTCCCTGAAACGCAGTTATAAAACATAGTGCGAAAAAGAATGCCCTCAGCCCGAAGTAGAATTTGTCTGTAATTGATTGACGTGCGATTGTCATTTAAATGAATTTTAAGGTCTGCAAAATAATAAATTATGCACTCTGCCTAAAAATATGCCTGTGTCATTCGTTGCTGAAAATTTCCTTACAAATCAAAAAACCATCGTACCGATTTCAGAATCTTAATCTAACCGGCCTTAACAACAAAAATCATGAGCCTCCAGGCTCTGGCATCGTATACACGGTCCAGAATAGTCCGGGGTAAACCGTTGGGAGCGGTAACGAATTCTTTAATCTTCAGGAATGGGTGAATTCCCCGAAAAACTGAATGCCTCAACCTCACAAAATACAATACTGTTTCGTCCGCTTCGAAGATATTCCCTTGATTTACGAAACAATTCGTGAAAAAGTGAAATGTAAATTAGAGAAGGAAAACTCTATATAGAAATCAGGGTTCTGTCAAGAAAAAAGGCCTTCCTGAAATCCTTATTTCTTATGTAGTTGAGCCTATTTTTTGAGTTTTTCTCACCCTCAAAAGTTCATTGCTTTACCAAATCAATTTTTACTGTGGTATGGAGATGATATAGCCCGTGAGCTTCAATGATTTCGAATCAAAGTCGGCCCAGAAAGTCCTGCAATGGGCCATCGGTGAATATGGTCAGCGCGCAGGATTAGCTTCCAGTTTTGGCATGGAAGACATGGTCCTGATCGACATCCTGTCTAAATTAGATGGAGAAGTCACTGTATTCACCCTTGATACGGGGCGTTTGCATGAGGAAACATATGAAATCATGGAACGGGCCCGGACCAAATATGGAGTCACCATTCAAACTTTTTTTCCGGACAAGGGGGATGTGGAATGTCTCTTGCGTGAAAAGGGATTCTTTTCTTTCCGTGAAAGCGTAGAGAACAGAAAAGAGTGTTGCGCCATTCGTAAAATAGAACCTCTCAACCGGGCGCTTGCTGGTCTTGACGCGTGGATCACAGGATTGCGCCGGGAACAGAATGTAACACGCACCGATGTTCAAAAAGTCGCGGAGGACAGCGACCATCAGTCAATGGTCAAAATTAATCCACTGGCAGACTGGTCTCTTGTAAAGGTAGAAGAATATATCAAAACCAATAACGTCCCGGTCAATGCTTTGCATAAAAAAAATTATCCAAGTATCGGTTGTGCCCCCTGCACACGCTCGGTAGACCCCGGAGAAGACCTCCGATCTGGAAGATGGTGGTGGGAAAACCCGGAACACAAAGAATGCGGACTGCACCGGCGGCCCGGATAAAACACAATCACCGGTACACACAGAAAATCAATTAGGATTTCTTATAGCTTCTGGACAACCGTTCAGGCTCGGCAAGCACAGCAAGAGCCCAAGCTATCAGCGACTGCACCTTTACCTTTATAATTTCGAAGCGGCTGACTTTCTCTTCAAGTTTACTATGGCCAACACTTCCCCTTAACTTCTCTTCAGCCTCAGCTAAAAGATCAGGCAGAATCTGAAACGCCAACACTCCCACAAGAACAAATTCTCGCAAGCTATGACTTCCAGGGAATACATTTGAACAGGAACCAGAAATGCTTCTCATAAGTGACTCGGGAGAAGTCGTCCACATCATAATCATGGAAACCCAAATCATGAGAGCCAATCTGGAAACAGTAAAAACCCCACACTCCAAACCTTCTCCTGTTACAGGAAGGGTGATCCCCTCAAACATCTGAATCGAATTTCCCGGTGTCAGGAAAAGAGGTAGCCCACCAAGTACCAGGAGGAAAATTTTAAAATCGCCCAAACGCTTCCACGCCTTAATAACAGACACCCCAGAAATCAACATTCCCACATGGCATAGCAGAGCGATACTCAAAAGGGTTAATCCATTTCCCGTTCCCGTGGCGACAATAAGAGCAAGAGCCAATAAAAATTTAATCCGGATATTTGCAATATGAAGAGCGGATTCACCGGGCTGATAACCGCAAAATTTATTGTCCGTCTTAACCAACGGGATTACCTCATCTTTAAAAAAAATAATTGCCACTGTGGTAGAGTAACGGCATAAGAATACGTCCTTTATTTGGCAGGCGCAACTTCAGAATGAATACGAAAAACATCATCGACAAAACACGTCTTTACGTGGAAAAGGAAATGGCCGATGACGGATCGGGCCACGACTGGTGGCATATTTCCCGAGTTTGGTCCATTGCACGCAAGCTGGGTCAATCGGAGGGAGCCGATCCTGCAACCGTGGAGCTCTCTGCCTTGCTCCATGATATCGCGGACTGGAAGTTTAATGATGGCGACGACTCGGCAGGACCCGAACGAGCCGCAGAATGGTTACGCAAAAACGAAGCCGACCCAGAGCTAATTGATGAGGTCTGCGAAATCATCGCAACGTTGTCATACAAAGGCGCGGGCGTGCCCACACCCATGCGGACGATTGAAGGAAAAGTTGTGCAGGATGCTGATCGGTTGGACGCCATAGGAGCTGTAGGGATCGCCCGAACGTTTGCTTATGGAGGACATAAAAACCGTTTGATGTATCACCCTGACGAATCTCCGGTCATGCATCAAAGTTTTGATGATTACAAGAAGAACACAGGACACACGATTAACCACTTTCACGAAAAACTTTTACTACTCAAAGATCGAATGAACACCGAGTCAGCAAAAAAGCTAGCTGAACAACGCCACCTGTTCATGGAAGACTATCTGGACCGATTTTTTAAGGAATGGAATGGCGATGCTTAGCAATTTCTCCAATAAATTTATTAATGGTATTTTAGATGCCTGACGGTCTTCAAAAAGCGGCGGAATTATTGCGTAACGCGAAACGTGCCCTGTTTCTTACCAGTGCCGGGATGAGTGCCGACTCCAACATCCCCACCTTCCGAGACAAGGATGGCTACTGGAGAAATTTTCCTCCGTTCGAAGAAAAGAACCTTGAGGCACAAGACCTGGCAAGCCCATGGGCATTTCGCAATGAGCTACCGCATGCATGGGCTTTTTACGAATGGAGGCGACAAAATGCCGATGAAAATTCTCCGCATGAAGGCTATGAAATCATCAACAAATGGATGAGAGATCATTTGGAAGATGGCTTCATACACACCACCAATACAGACGGCTACCACATGCGTTCAGGTTGTCCGTCTGACAGAGTTCTGGAAGTGCATGGATCGATGTGGCGGCTTCAATGCCTCGATGTATGTTCGCACCAGTATTGGCACGAGGAATCTGTTCCCCTGTGCAATCTTGACCGGGAAACCATGAAAGCCCACAATTACCCAACCTGCTCCCAGTGCAAGGGAATCGCACGACCCCATATCCTGATGTTCGGTGACATGGAATACATCGGGCACCCCGATCAGGAAGAAAATTTTCGGAATTTCATACGGAGAGGAGTTGACTTGGTCCTGCTGGTAGGTAGTTCAGGAGCCGTTCCCACGAATGACTATACAGCCCTTCAACTCAAAAATAGCGGCGCAAAACTCATCAACATAAATCCGGACCCATCCACAAACGATATCGCCCAAGCAGAAATTTTCCTCCCTCTCAAAAGCAAGGAAGCATTTGTGCAACTGGACAAAACCGCTTTTGGCAACTAACTCATCATCACTCGGAAAGTTTTTCCGATACTTTAAAGGTGGAGTTGAAACACGGAAAATCTTACAACACTCGTAAGGGAATCAAGGCCTCTATTTTCGAACAGATAAGTGTTTTACGGTCGACCACGTTGCCATTCTCCTCTTGATTTTCTCGGCCCGGTGGTTTGGCGCTTTTCAGTATTAGTGAATATGGGGTGGACCTGATCATTTCCGATTGGAATATGCCGAATGTCAGCGGCTTGGAACTGTTCAAAAAAGTTAGAAAAGAAGAGGCCTTCAAGAATACTGCTTTCATTCTTCTTACGGTTGAGGGTGATAAAGATAAGGTTTTAGAAGCCTTCAAGGAGGGCGTCACCGGTTATTTGCTTAACCCCGTGCTTTTGGGAGATTTGCAGAAAAAGGTCCATCGTGCCCTTAAAAATGCAAGTGCATTTCACAGGAAGCCTCGCACTGGACTCTGATGTTCACTAGATGGGCCTCGCCCTACAGCCACGCTGGAATTTCATTGAACCAGCACCAGCTTTCCAAAGTGTTTGTGATCTTCAAATTCGCGGTGAGCCTGGCCCACTTCACCAAGAGGGAAAGTTTTGTGAACTGGGACAACAACATCTCGTGTTTCTATTAAGGGAATCGCTTCATTCCAAACTGCCTGCATCTTTTCCGGGTCTGCAAGATTTCTCAACACCACGTAGCCATGAATCTTCAGTTGGCTAAACAAAAAAGAATTCGAAACGGTGAATTCATTTCCGCCAAGGTTACCGTATCCGAGATAGGTACCCTCGCTATTCAGCAGGGGAAGAAGTTGGGTTGCGGTTTCGCCTCCTACCGAATCAAAGATGTAGTCGACACCATCCGAACCTACGAGCTGAGCGACCTTTTCTTTTAATTGCACGGGGTCGCGGGCAATAACGACTTCGCCTCCAAGCTCCACAATAGCTGATCTCTTTTCATCTGACCGAGTGGTTGCTATCACGCGCAGGCCTCTTCTCTTAGCTATCTGAATTGCAGTTATACCGACCGAACCTGAACTGGCAGTTACAACCACTGTCCCCGATTCAGGCAAAGGTGAATGGAGAACCATTGCATCGTAGGCAGTGAGGGTTGCCATGGGCACTGCCGCCGCTTCGGCAAAATCGAGCCCGTCCGGCAATTTCAATGCATACTCCTCAGGCACCGCAATCTTTTCGGCGTAGCACCCTTGCTCTTCCTGGCAGTACGCCTGAACATACAGCAGGGCCACCCGGTCACCAGGGCTAAGGCGTTGTACCCCCTTGCCTATCTTCTCGACCACTCCCGCTCCCTCGGAACCGAGGCAGAATCCGTTTTGAATTTTAATTGGCCAGTCACCCCTTCTAATCATTACTTCCGACCAGTTGAGGCCGGTGGCCCGAATGTCAATGAGCACTTCTCCGTCCTTGACTTCGGGGTCCTTAACTTCCTTGACTTCAAGGACTTCTGGCCCGCCTGATCGTCTCAAGATAATTTTTTTCATAAAGAGATTCCTCTTTGGCCTACATGAAATATCGCTATATTACGGACATAATTTAACATTCCTATCCCAATAAAAATATAGTATGCTTTTGAAAATATTTTTTGTCCTTAAATGATTCACCCGTCCATAACTTTCTGGCGGAAGAGGAGGATTCAAATGCGGATTGCGGTTGCCACTTTGATCTTGTTTTTTATAAGTAATTTCCCGGCTTATGCTGGTTGTAGTAAGAAAGATATCTGCGGCATGCTCGGCAAATTGAACCATTTTGACATTCTTAATAATTGTCCAGGTTCGGGTCCCTTACTCGCAGAGTGCAAAAAAACCAGTGAAACGACCGTGGAAGACTTGCCTCCGGCGGAGTTCATAGACAACAAAGATGGCACCGTAACAGATATCACTAATAATCTGGTGTGGATTAAAAAGGGGAAATTGGGCAAGGAAGGGAATCTCAAAAAAGTCTCTCTTAAAGAAGCGCGAAAAATAGCGAAAGCGGCCAGTGATGCTGGACGGTCCGACTGGCGCATCCCTTCCCTGCAGGAACTGAGAACACTGCTTTACACTGAGCGGGTCATTAACGCCAGCGGAAAGAAAGCCTGGATCAATCCCATCTTTGATGATGGCCGGGGTCATTATTATTGGACGGATACCACCTGCGACCAAGTCTCCTTCATCACCGACCGTTACCAGAAAAAGATTTGCCAGCTAGGGGAATCTGCCGCATGGCTGGTTCATTTTAATATCAATGCGGTGTTCTTTCACCATACCAAGGCCGAGAACTATCATGTCTGGCTGGTTGCGGATATAAAATAATCCGTCTTTCAGCTTAGTCATAAACTACCCCCGTATGAAGGGCATTTCCCTCCCCTGCCCGAATTATCTAATGAAGAATGAATCTGCTGCAGGTCTTGGAACATCTTTAAATAGAGACTTGTGGTGAGACTAAATTTCTCTCCTACACAAAGCTGAGAATACCCCCTCATGAGCTACCCTGACAGAATCGCGGCTAGTTAAGGAAAGGAAAATAATATGACATTGGATGGTGAAATCACCGAAGTCACAAGCCCACCAAACAAAGCAGATCGCCTAAGGTGCGTTACCATCTGGGTCCCGGAAACGGAGGAGCATATTGAGATGACTTTTCTGATGGAGGACTTTCAAAAAGCGGGCTTGGACGAAGGTGATAAGATAACGATCAAGGTAGATAAGAAATTCGACATAGACGCCATGGCGCAAGACCTGTTTAAAGGCAAAATTTAAGCAGTTTGCCCAATCACCCTATCAATGCTCACTGCGATTTCGTGATTATCTCCCCTTTTTTATATATGATGAATTAAATAGTGTTCCTCTATGAACTGTTCCTGTTTAAGCACCCTATGGCAAACTTAAAAAAACTTGGCGAGTTTGGACTCATTGAACGGTTTCGCTCGCAACTCAGTACACGTTCACCAAGAGTAAAAAAAGGTATCGGGGATGACTGTGCTGTTTTCTCCACCAAGTCAGACACGCTACAATTGATATCAACTGACGCACTTGTTGAATCGGTCCATTTCGATTTAAAAACAATTTCAGCTGAGCAATTAGGGCGCAAAGCGCTCGCCGTCAACATAAGCGATATTGCGGCTATGGGAGGAACCCCCTATCTCGCAGTTATTTCGCTCGGACTTCCTCCATCCACCTCTACTAAATTCCTTGATGAGCTTTATTCCGGCCTGCAATCTGTTTGCAAAACCTACCAGATAGAACTGGCCGGTGGTGACACCGTAGCATCACCCAACAATTTGTTCATCAACATATCTATCCTGGGTGAAGCTCGTAAAGACCGGGTCTTCACCCGAACAGGGGCAAGACCGAGTGACCAGATATTTGTTACTGGAACCCTGGCAGATTCAGCTATGGGCCTTCAACTTCTTCTGACGGAAAACGCAAAATCGGCTTCTACCAAACACTGCCGTACACTCATAAAGAAACATCTGGAACCTATTCCGCGGATAAAGGAATCGGGCATGCTGGCAAAATCAAAATTGAGTGTGACCTCAATGATTGACTTAAGTGATGGACTCGTGCAGGATTTGAGCCACCTTTGCGACGCCAATAAACTTGGGGCAGACCTGCATGAGGCTAAGCTACCGTTTTCACAGGCCTTAAAAAGTATTTGCCATCAAAAGGGATATGATCCCACAAATTGGGTTCTGCAAGGGGGGGAAGATTATGAATTGCTATTTACAATAAGGCAGGAAGATGTTAAAAAATTGAATAGCCTGTTTTTAAAGGCTGATACTCCTGTTTCGCATATAGGAGAAATCACCAGCTTTCCCGGAAAAATAATTCTGAATAAGACAAACGGTCGCAAAAAATCGCTAAAACCATCGATGGGATTCAATCACTTCAAGCGTGGTCAACGGAGTTAACCTTGTCGCCTGAATTAGAATCTACCTGCCCAATGACTCACGATAACAATTCCGCAAAACAGGCGCCGGTCACATTAGGAGCCGACTGACACTTTGGACGAATCTATATTACCGCGTATTCTTCTATTAGCCGTACTTCTCATCTTCTCGGCCTTCTTTTCCGCCTGCGAAGCCGCGTTTTTTTCTCTTAGCTCGCTTCAATTAAGTGAGTTGAAAGAAAAGAAAGGCCGCTGGGGACTCGTAGTAAGCAACCTGCTTGAAAAGCCAAGGGAACTGCTGATCACCATTTATATTGGAAATGAGCTGATCAATATTGCGGTATCCGTTATAACCACCTCCATTTTCATTAACCTGTTTGGCAATGTCGGAGTGGGTATTGCGATCGGCGTGGGAACTTTTCTCCTGCTTGTCTTTGGAGAAATCATTCCTAAAAGCCTGTCCATGAAGTTCCCGCAAACTTATGCTCTGTCCGCCGCCTATCCTTTAAGACTATTTTTTTCTTTTGTTCAACCGATCCAGGAATTCCTCACATCAATCGCTGAAAAATTCATCTCCATGATTGGGATCTCATTCAGCAAAGTCAGGAAAACGGCGATAACTGATGACGAATTCCGCACTATGGTGCAAATGGGAGAAGGCGAAGGAGTGATTGATTCAGAGGAAAGCGAACTGATTCATAACGTGATCGAATTTGGCGAAACAACGGCAGGTGAGATCATGACTCCAAAAATCGATATGTTCACTTTATCAATCGACGATCAGATGGAAGACATCCTGCCGCGCATTGTTGAAAATTTTTACGCGCGCGTCCCGGTCTACGATAAAGACGAAGAAAACATCGCTGGAATTCTTTTTACCAAGGACCTTAACCGGATCAAACACCTACCGCCGGAAAAGTTTAGTCTCAAGAGTATATTGCGTCCGTTCCTCTCTATTCCGCAATCAAAAAAAATCAAGGAACTGTTGCAGGAATTTAAAAAACGCAAACGGCACATGGCTGTGGTCCTTGACGAATACGGCAGTATTTCCGGACTGATAACCCTGGAAGATATCCTGGAGGAACTGGTTGGCGAAATTGACAGTGAAATGCGGCTTGAAGAGAAACCCCTGGTTCAAATCAGTGAAAATAAATTCCGCCTCGTGGCCACCTACCCTATTACAGAATTCAATGAACATTTTAAAACCGAGCTTCCTGAAGAAGATTATGAAACGGTGGGTGGACTGGTGTTTGGATTATTTGGCAGGATACCCCGCTCTGGAGAATTTATCGCGCACGAAAATTTTAAATTCCGCATTGAAAAGATGAAGGGCGCTCGAATATTAAATCTTCATCTCACCGTGATGAAATCTAATGGCAACGGTGATAAACAAGAAAAACCTGCGACCACATAATGGAGCTATCAACCACATTAATCCTGATTGGACTATTCATCCTCATGGAAGCCTTTTTTTCGGGGTCGGAGATAGGGATGATTGCTATCAACAGGATAAAAATGAAGCAGGAAGCCGATGAAGGAAGTTCCTCTGCGGCAATCGTTCTTAACTTATTGAATATGCCAGAAAAATTATTCGCCACCACATCACTGGGAACTAACCTTGCTGTTGTTTCCAGCACCTCTATTTTCACAGCCTACATGGTGACACACATGGGCGAACAGGGAGAGCTATTGGCAATGCTCATCCTTTCGCCAATCATTCTGTTTGCAGGTGAAATCGTTCCAAAGATGATTTTGCAAAATCGTGCTGATACGATAATGCCCATCCTCGTCAGACCGCTTAACCTCAGCCTGAGAATACTTTTACCCATCATTAATTTTTTCACAGGCATTTCTGGATTTATCACGAAAAAATAATTCGCGTGTCTGATGACAACGATAAGTCATTCAGCCGCGACCAAATTTTACAAGTGCTGAGTCTAGATTCGCAAACGATCGAACTTGATGCTATAGAACGAACCATGATCCACAAGATTTTCAATTTCGGTGAAATTACGGTTGAACAGTGTATGGTTCCTCTGGTTCAACTCACCGCTATTCCAGATGACTCAACCTTGGAGGAAGCGCATCAACTTGCAGTCGAGACCGGATATTCAAGGTTTCCAATCTTCCACGAAAGAATGCACAATATTATAGGTATCCTCAATACATTTGATCTGTTAAATCAGCCAACTGATGATTCATCGATTTCGCATCTCGTGCGCCCTGCCCATTACGTTCCGCCCAGCAAAAAAATTGACGACTTGCTCAATGAACTTCAACAAAGAGGTTTGCACATGGCTGTCGTGGTTGATGAATACGGGGGATGTACGGGACTCACTACAGTTGAGGATCTGCTTGAAGAAATTGTAGGTGAAATTGAAGATGAATATGACAAGCCTGAACAACAATTCAAACCCTATACAGGAGGCGGTTATCTTATTGACGGAGCAATGGAAATTGATGCTATTAACGAAACGATTAGACTCAACCTGCCCACAGGCAACTATGAAACTCTCGCGGGATTGCTCCTTAATCGGCTGGAAACAATTCCCCAACCGGGAGAACAAGTCATCGTCAACGACATTCGACTCACTGTGAAAGAAACAAGCCGACGCAAAATTCAATCAGTTATCGCCATGAAAATTTTTCCCGAAAAAAAGGCAGACCCGGCAACAACTGCGGAGGAAACTACAGACCCTTAGGGGTATCTTTTAATATTCAGTTTCGAATAATAGAAAGGCCTTTAAATACCTCGCACCCGCTCCAATTCCTGATAGGCTTCCATAATTTCCAAAAACTTCAGGTGCGCTTCCTGCGCCTGCACTTCTCCAGGACACGACACTTTATCAGGGTGATATTTCATGACCTGTTGACGATATGCTTTTTTTATCTCCTCATTTGTCGCACCTGAGGACACCTCCAAAATTGTATAAGGTGTTTTAAGTGCTTCGAGGCAATACTTGTCACGAAGTGAATCATGAAGCTTATACGACAAATTCAACAACCCAGCCAACCGATTGAGTTCTTTTTGAACGTCTTCTGTTATATCACTTTCCACCAACGCCACCTGGTAGGCCAATGCCAGTAATAATGAAGTGTAGTGATTGCGACAAACTTTGCAATATTGACTGACTATCGGCTCAAGGTCAGGGCGCACCTTCTGTGTTTCATCAACCACTTTGTCAATGAAGCCGAGTTCGGCATCTGAATAGCTCAAATTTTTCTGGAAGAATTTTTTAATGATAATCCTTGATTTGGGCTTAACCGGACCACGGATCATTGCGATTTTAGTCATAACAACTGCGGCGCATGTCACGAAAACCCCTTCATCATCAAGTCCGGGCAGGCTTTTGCGAATTTTCTGCTGAAGCTTTTTATTTAAAATATGTTGTAAGGCGCCGCCTATAACAGCTCCCATGGGCCCCCCTCGCAGAAAACCCATTCCGGCACCAAGTATCCAGGCCATTCGAATATCACCTCTTACAAATTCAATATGAAATCAAAATCTACTCAAGAGCTAGCCTATTTATCCTACACCAAACCGATACCATGGCAAACGAATCAGGCTCATGATATGATCCTTGCCTGTTTTAACAGGAAGGCCGGAGTTATTCAAGATCAATGGGAAACCGGCCCTACGAAAATAAACAATACCGCGATGGGGGGGGGGATACATTCATGGTCAAACACATAGTGATGTTTAAGTTGCTAGAGAAAAACGATGCTAACATGGAAAAGATTATCAATGCACTGAAAACTCTGGAAGGAAATATAGATGTCCTTCGCTCAGTGGAAATCGGAGTGGACTTTACCCTGTCGGAGAGAAGTTACGATATTGTATTGACCACAGAATTTGATGACCGAGAAGGACTTAAAGCGTATAGCCCCCACCCCAAGCACCTCCCGGTGGTAGAAATCATACGCCCTCTTTGTTCGGCTTCAGTGGTCGTTGACTATGAGTTTTAACGTCTAATATATAACGGGACAAAACAGACAACATATTGTATTTAAAAGGGTAAACTTAGATAGCAAAAATAAACACTTGTACTTCGATATGTGGAGTGATAGAGTTTCCGGCAATTTTTAAATAGTATCCTAAAATACTATTTTCCAATAAGCTAACTCAGCAATCCGCTAGTCAAATTTTTATAAGCGGTTTTTTTAATAGCCTAAGAGTCATCTTCGATTCGAACCGAGCAGACCTATTTGGTTGCCAAAGGGTGTTTTGAAAAAGGGCTTTACCTTAACAGGCCCAAAACTTTAACAAAGGAGAGTCTGGGGTGGCTACGAAAAAGAAATCAACCAAGAAAAAAGCGGTAGGGAAAAAAGCGTCACCAAAGAAGAAAACTTCTGCCAAAAAGAAGTCTGCACCTAAATCTGCGGCTCGAGCAAAAGTTAAATCAAAAACCAAAGCAAAGTCCAAAACAAAGACTAAATCTAAAGCAAAGACTAAATCTAAAGCAAAGCCTAAGGCTAAAGCAAAGCCTAAGGCTAAACAAAGCCTAAGGCTAAAGCAAAGACAAAAACTAAAACAAAACCTAAGGCTAAAGCAAAACCTAAGGCTAAAACAAAGACGAAAACTAAAGCAAAGCCTAAGGCTAAAGCAAAGCCTAAGGCTAAAGCTAAACCTAAGGCCAAAAGCTCAAAAACAACTGTAACCAGGCCAAAGAAGGTAAAGATTGATCCCACTACATTAAAAATTCGGGATCAACTGCTCAAGAATCAAACGGAGTTGCTCAATATTATTCAATCAAGCCAGTCCATAGAGCGCAACTCAGCAGAAATGAACTTCAGCAATGAAATAGACATGGCATCGAGTCTGGAAGGAAGGGAAATGATGTTCCAGCTCACCAGCCGGGACAGGAATGAGCTAAAGATGATCAAGGAAGCGCTTTACAAAATTGATAGCGGCACCTATGGCATCTGTGACTCTTGTTCGAAGAAAATAAGTGCAAAGCGATTACAAATATTACCGCTGTCTATACTTTGCATTGAATGCAAGGAATCGATGGAACACTCTTAAAAATTAGTCACCGTTTTATTTGCCGTGACACTTCTTGAATTTCTCTCCACTGCCGCAATGGCAGGGATCGTTTCTCCCTATCTTTTTTTCATCCCGTCGGACGGTTACAGGTGCAGATTCCTTGTCGCTTGACCCTCTATGCTCTATCACATTTTGCGACTGTTGCGGCTCCGCTGACGCGGGAACCTCAGAACCTTGCTCAATCTGTACCTTGAATAAGTATTCAACAACACCTTCGCGAATATGATGCATCATTCCGCTGAACATTTCGAATCCTTCTTTCTTATACTCAGTCAGCGGATTTTTCTGTGCATAGCCACGCAACCCGATTCCATCTTTCAAATGATCCATCCCCAACAGATGATCCTTCCATAAATTATCAACCACCTGGAGCATAATCATCTTCTGAAAATGCTGCATCATTTCCTCATCCAACCCCTGCCCTTTTTTATCATAATAGGCACGCAAGGAGTCCATGATAGCATCGTGAAGTTTTTCGCGGTCACAATCTTCTAAAGGAACATTGAGACTGCTGTCAACCTCAAGGTTTCCATCCTCTTTCTTTTTGATAGGAACCGCGAACAGGCGCTCCATATTTTCGTTGAGGCTTTCTATATCCCATTCCTCAGGATAAACTTTTTCGGGCGCGATATCTTCGAGAATGGCATCGATCAACTCTTCGACCATCTCCATAAGCATTTCCTTATGATTGTCACCAGCAAGGATTTCCCTTCGCAAGCTATAGAACACCTCGCGCTGTTTATTCATAACGTCGTCGTATTCAAGTAAATGCTTACGAATATCGAAATTGTGGGCTTCGACTTTCTTCTGAGCATTGGCAACAGCTTTACTGACCATGGGGTGTTCAATCGGCTGACCATTTTCCATACCAAGTTTGCCCATAAGACCAGATATTCGATCTGAACCAAATATCCTCATCAAATCGTCTTCAAGCGAAAGGTAGAAACGTGAAGAACCGGCATCGCCCTGCCTTCCTGATCGTCCTCTCAACTGATTGTCTATGCGACGGCTTTCATGCCTCTCAGTACCTATAATTCGAAGGCCTCCGAGGTCTGGGACTCCTTCACCCAAAACGATATCTGTTCCCCTGCCCGCCATGTTGGTGGCAATGGTCACCCCACCTTTTTGCCCGGCCTGAGCAATGATTTCTGCTTCTTTTTCATGATGCTTTGCATTAAGAACATTATGCTTGATACCAAATTTTTTCAGTTGGCGACCGAGAAGTTCCGACCTTTCAATTGATATTGTTCCCACCAACACGGGTTGTCCCGATTCATTACACTCTCGAATTTCGTCAATAAGCGCATCGAACTTCTCTTGTTCTGTTCGGTAGATAAGGTCCGCACAATCCTCCCGGACCATCTCCATATTTGTGGGAGCAACAACAACCTCCAGGTTGTAAATGGAGCTGAATTCTGCGGCTTCTGTATCGGCAGTACCCGTCATCCCTGACAGCTTGTCGTACATGCGAAAATAATTCTGGAAAGTGATACTGGCAAGGGTCTGATTTTCGTTCTCGATATTCACACCTTCCTTCGCCTCAAGCGCTTGATGAAGTCCGTCGCTATATCTCCTTCCCGACATCATTCGCCCTGTGAATTCGTCGATGATAACGACCTCGCCACCTTTGACCACATAGTCCACTTCATTTTTAAACAGGGCGTGAGCTTTCAATGCCTGTTGCACGCAGTGGAGAATCTCAATATTTCCCGGGTCGTACAAATTTTCTATATTCAGGATTTTTTCAACCGTCGCAATTCCCTCGTCGTTCAGGGCCGCGGTTTTGCTCTTTTCTTCAACCTGATAGTCTTTTTCCTTACGTAATTTTGGGATGACCTTATTGGCCTCATAAAATTTTGAAGTAGACTCCTCAGCAGGCCCTGAAATAATAAGCGGTGTCCTAGCTTCATCTATGAGAATGGAGTCAACCTCATCAATAATGGCAAAGTTAAGTTCCCGCTGAACAAACTGCTCGGAGGAAAACTTCATATTGTCACGAAGGTAGTCAAATCCGAACTCGTTGTTCGTTCCGTAGGTCACATCACAGGCGTAGGCTTCTTTTCTTTCCTCTTCCGGCATGTCGTGATAGATCCGTCCAACACTAAGTCCCAAAAACTCATAAATCGTTCCCATCCATTCACTGTCCCTCTTAGCCAGATAGTCGTTAACGGTAACAACATGGACGCCTTTGCCCGTCAGCGCATTCAGATACACCGGAAGGGTCGCGACAAGCGTTTTACCTTCACCTGTCTTCATCTCAGCGATCTTGCCTTCATGCAAAACCACCCCGCCGATCAGCTGAACATCAAAATGACGCATGTTGAGAGCGCGCAGTCCTGTCTCCCTCACCACCGCAAAAGCTTCCGGCAGAATATCATCCATCGTCTCGCCTTCCTTGAGCCTGGACTTAAACTCATCGGTTTTCTGGCGAAACGCTTCGTCATTGAGTTCCTTGATCGAGCTTTCAAATGTATTTGCCTGGTCCGCAATGACCTTGATACGCTTGACCTCTCGGTCATTCCTGGTACCAAACACCTTTTTTAGTATACTGACTACCATTTTAATTTGACCTGATATTGTGAAAAGAGTTGTCTTGTTTTATGCAAGCTTGAACCGTATTGGAACAATTTTGCACAAGAAACACAACTTATCAAAGTCCCTCTATGGATACATTTAAAAGATACCGTATCCGTCGGTTATTGACTTGTTATGAGATTGATAATTAACGGATGGCCCGGGGAAAGTTGGGGAGCCTGAGGTCAGCTCTCAAACCTGAGAGACTAATCCTCCAGGATATAATTTTTAGGATTCATGGGAACGCCATTCAAAAGGACTTCGTAATGCAAATGGGGACCAGTGCTTCTTCCCGTACTACCCACCAGCGCTACGACCTGGCCTCTTTTTACCCTGTCACCAACTTTGACCATATTCTTGGAGTTGTGTCCATACCGGGTCACGAGACCATAACCATGATCGATTTCGACCATGTTCCCATATCCATACTCGCGACCTTGCACCGCCACCAGCCCATCGGCGGTCGCACGAACGGCTGATCCTGATCGCGCGGCGATGTCCCAGCCTTCATGTTTTTCACGAAGACCGGTAAACGGTGATTTACGAAACCCAAAGCTGGACGTTACCCAACCCCTTGTAGGCCAGATTGATGGGGTTGCCAGGAGCAGGGATTGCTGATTCTTAAAAAAATCATCCAATTCCTGAAAACTAATAGTTTGTATTTTTGCCTGCGTTGTCAGGTGACCGAGATTATTAGAAAGCTTATCGGCCAATGACCGCGCCTCACGTGCAAGAGAAGTTGTCAGGCTGTGTGAAGACAAACCATAAGATCCACCCACGCCCCAGTTCTTGGCAACGGCCTGAGGTGAGTCTTCTAACGCTGTGATCACACGCAATTTCTTTTCGAAACGCTCCAGCCGGGTCATCTCGGACTCAAAGTTCTTCACCTGATGGGCAAATTTTTCAACTTGAATCTTACGAATCTTTGACTCGCGCCGAAGTTCGGTTAACTCCGCTTCACCCCCAACCAACTGAAAGTATCTTTGGGATAAATATGCGGATGAGCCCGCTATACCAACAAGCAGTACCAGAATGGCACCAATACTTGCCCGAAACCAACGTTTTGGAACTTGAATTCGCTTAGGGGAACCTGTAACTCCTGGAAAAACGACTATAGTATAAACGTCTTTATTCACCCGACCTCCTGAAAGATAAAATCCGATTGTTCAAACAATCTTGGTAATCCTAACTATATCACGGGATTATGTCAACCCTAAAAACCTTATATTATAAGGAGAAACCCTATAATGCACACTTGATTTCTTCCTAGTGGATCATAGTTTGCCAGTCCCTTGAATTCATGTCACTGAATACGCTCCAATCTCTCTTTCGCCTGAATATGTAATGGGTTGAGCACCAAAACCTGATTAAAGTATTTTATAGCATTTTGGGCATCGCCCTTTTCTTCATATAAAAGCCCAAGGCTGAAATATATGGGAACTAATCCGAACTGATGTTTAATTTTTTTATACACTGTTTCTATCTCCATAAATTTGACGATGGCTTCATCCAACTGGCCCTCGTCATACAGCCTGAAACCGGCTTGCCGCAAGTTTCTGCCAACTGCCATGCCATATCCCCTGACCAGATCCGAAGCACCCTGCTTCAGATGTAAATTATAATCCGCAATAATCAGGCCCGGGTTTCCCATTGCTTTGTAAATTGTTTCTAAGTTGCGAAAAAACATGGGTTCTTTCGGATTGATACGAATTGCCTCGCGCACCTTATCTGCCGCCTGAGGGTATGATTTTTGACGCGATAGTATCGCTCCCAGGTTATTTAACGCCAAAGAATTGTTGGCATCTAACTCCAATGCTCGATCAAATAATTGCCCTGCCTGAGCTATGTCATCTTGTAAATAGTAAACATAACCCGACGCATAGAAGGCGGGACTTGAGTCTGGATTATCAGCCAAAAATTTCTTGATCCACCCTAGAGCCTCATCCAGCTTATTCATGCCCCGGTATGCGCGCACTAACCCGCGAAAGGCATACCCGCCCTCTTTTCCTTCATCAATCAATGATTGAAACAATCGCAGCGCTTCTTCATTAAGAGATTGACTGAGTAAAAACTCTCCTTTCTGAATTGGCGACAATGATGAAGGAACAAAGTGACTCGGCGGTTGGGAATGGCCCAAAAAAGGAAAGCATAAGAGTATTGCAATAACTATCGCTAAGAAATGTTTCATACAATGATGGCAACGAGAAAAAATAGCGAAAGGCATGGCAAATTTTCAAAAGGAAGGGGTAGCTAGAAAACTATGAGCTACTACTCTGAAAAATCTTCGTCCTCATCGGAAGCGACACCTTCTCCAGGAGCGAGGTTGTAAAATCGTGTGTACTGGTTTTCAAATTTCAACCTTACATCACCGATAGGACCGTTGCGTTGCTTGCGAATCAGAATTTCAGCTATCCCTGTATCGGCAGTTTCCGGATTGTAAACTTCATCGCGATAAATGAAAGCCACCACATCGGCATCCTGCTCAATGGAACCTGATTCGCGCAAATCGGATAGCATGGGTCGCTTATCCGTTCGGCTTTCAACAGCACGGCTGAGCTGAGACAAAGCTAGGATAGGAACATTGATCTCCTTAGCCAAACCTTTAAGTCCGCGAGAAATTTCAGAAACTTCCAATTGACGACTTTCTGTTTTTCCACGGCTCTGCATCAGTTGCAGGTAGTCGATAATGATGAGTCCCAATGGATGTTCCGCCGCAAGCCTTCTGGATCTCGCACGCACATCCAGCGAGGACAACGCAGGAGAATCATCAATAAAGAGCTGGGCACTGGAAAGACGTTCACCTGCCTGTGACAGACGGGGCCAATCGCTACTCGCAAGGTACCCGGTGCGAAGTTTACTTGAGTTGACTCGGGCCTCAGCACACAACATGCGCATTCCCAACTGATCCTTGGACATTTCCAGGCTGAACATGGCCGTAGAAACATTGGCGTGCAGGCTAGCATAGCGGGCAATATCCAGCGCCAGACTGGTTTTCCCCATACTCGGTCGGGCGGCAAGGATGATAAGGTCGGAAGGTTGAAGCCCCGCTGTCTTGTTATCTAAGTCAACGAATCCGGTGGGAACCCCGGTCACTGTACCGGGCTGTTCAACGAGTTTCTCTATGGACCTGAAGTTTTCTTTAACAACTTCCTTAAGAGAGAAAAAACTTCGCCGGGTCCGTTTTTCAGAAATCTCAAATATCGATTTCTCGGCCTGATCAAGTATCTCTTCGACACCGTTCGATTCGCTGTAGCTGTTGGTCACTATTTCTGTCGCGGTATAAATCAGATCTCTTAGTATCTTTTTTTCGCGGACAATCTTGGCGTGGTGGGTGACAGCAGTTGCGGTGGGAACAAAATCTTCCAGTTGGCTCAGGTAATTGATACCGCCAACTGAATCGAGTTCATTATTCTGACGCATGCGATCGGCCAGCCCCAGGATGTCAATGGGTTCATTGGCCTCAAACGAAATCCGCATGTTCTTGAAAACTGTCTGATGGGCAGCCTTATAGAAATCTTTTTCATCCAGAATTTCCAGCGCTTTGGACAGGGCGTCTTCAGCCCTGAAACAGGCACCGATAACACTCTGTTCTGCCTCCAGATGATATGGAGGAAGTTTGTCCAATGAAATTTGGCTGACGGCCTGGACCATATTCTGGACCTTTATGGAAGTAACTATTAAGAAGCTGTTTCTTCCTCAGTTGATTCGGGTGCCTTTTCTGCTTCGGGTGCCTTTTCTGCTTCGGGTGCCTTTTCTGCTTCTGTCTCCTCTGCTACCACAGTAATTTTGATTATCGCGGTGACTTCAGGATGAAGCTTTACCGAGACTTCAAATTCGCCCAAAGATTTGATTGGCTCTTTGAGTTGTATCTTTCGCCGATCCAACTCAATCCCCTGTCCCCTAAGGCTTTCAGAGATTTCCTGCGTGGTGACAGTACCAAAGAGCTTGCCATTTTCACCCGCTTTTTTCTTGAAGGTACAGGTGGCTTTTGCAATTTCCTGCGCTTGAGCATCAGCGCCTACTTTAACCTTTTTAAGCCGACCCTGAACAATGCTCTTTTGATGATTAAACTGCTTAAGGTTTTTCGGTGTCGCGAGAAGCGCCTTGCCATTGGGAATCAGGAAGTTTCTTCCGAATCCATCTTTAACGTCAACTTCATCGCCACAATTTCCCACACCTTGTACATCTTCTTTCAATAACAATTTCATAACTCTATTTTACTCCTTCTTAAGTATCTACTGATACGATAATACATTTTAATCCCACAAGTGGAGGGCTAGTTTTCGTTTGAATTTTGATCCTGGGTTTTTCTAATTTTCCTCATATCCATCCAGATATCAAAAATTCCCAATCCTATCGCCGCCCCGATCAAAAGAGGCTGAAAAGCTATAACAAAAAATATAAGAATCCAGAAAAATACTGGAACATTTCTAGATTCCAGGAAATATATAAGAATCGCCAATCCCTGAAAAAAATAGACGACTGAAACCAAAAAGAACAGGTTCATCCCAACGGCGCCTAAAATACCGTCCGCCGAGAAAAGTAAGGCGCCTGAACCGATGAATACCCACACGGTTTGATCGGGAACCGACCATCCTGAGAATCGGGCCGGATGAAACAGGTCTGAACCGTAAATGCGCCCCCATAGAAACCGGACCGCATAGTAGTTGATCACAGCTGTGATAAAAGTCCCAACAATGATGAAGGACGGATAAGACTGCGCCAACGCGCCAGAAGCCTTATCAGCGAACCCCTGCATCGCCTTAAGATTTTCAGGTTTATCACCCATCCCCTTAAGGGCTTCCATGGACTGCTTAAAATGTCCGTCAATCTGCTGTTGAAAAAACTCGGTAAGCGAGGATTCCCGATCGGTGAATATGAAAAACAGTAAAATGATCGAAAGCGACGCTGACAACAACGCACTGAATAGAATACATTTATCAAACGACAATCGGAATCGAATGGTCTCTGCCATCACACCCGCAAGCACAGCATACTCTGTAAAAAACAAAACCGCCTGTTTCGGCCCCATCAAGGTGAACATCACCCCGAACACCAAGGCCAAGAGTACAACTCCCGGACGACGGCCCAACTGAACATACATGAAAATCAAGGGGACCGGAATCAGCACCCCGATCATTACCCCCAACTGAGGCACCAGCATGGCCCCAAGAAACAAGGCCAGAATAGCCGCTATCGGAAGTAATGCCTTCTGGGGTTTAAACTGTTCAGCCACTGCGTCAGCGTTCTACCGTAAACGGGAGCAAGGCTATGTTTCTAGCCCTTTTGATCGCAGTGGTCAATTGTCGTTGATGCTTGGCGCAGTTTCCTGAAATTCTGGATGGAACAATTTTTCCTCGTTCAGAAACCAGAGGCTTTAGTACTTTAATATCGTAGAATTCTATGTAGTCCACTTTCTCTGTACAAAACCGGCAAATCTTGTGCGCAAAAAAAGATTTTTTTCTGGTGTTACGAGCTGTTTTATTTCCTTGTGCCATTTTCTTTCCTGATTACGTAAGGTTATTTTTAAAGGGCGTCTCTAAGGAGAGTACGCAAATTTATAGTTCCTTTTTAAAAAGGTACATCGTCTTCGCTTGATACCGGAGCCTGTCCACCACCTGACGGTCCGCCCTGTGAGTCGCCCCGTGATCCTAGAAACTGCACGGTGTTGGCAACCACATCCAGCTTATTTCGTTTTTGACCGTCACTTTCCCAGCTAGAAAACTGCAGGCGTCCTTCAACAAAAACAGGGCGACCTTTACTGAGATATTCGGCGCAGTTTTCTCCCTGCTTGCCCCAAACGGTTATATCGACGAAACAGACGTCCTCTTTCCAATCATCTCCCTGCTTGAACTTGCGGTTAACGGCAAGGCCAAAACTAGTGACAGCAGAACCATTGGACGTGTACCTCAACTCCGGATCACGGGTCAAATTCCCCATCAACATAACTTTATTAAAACTTGCCATAATTCAATAAATCCTATTTTTAGCGATTCGATTAAGCTTTCAGCTTAAGTATCAGCTCACTCAATCGGGTCTAATTCTTTAGCAACTTCTTTAACTTCAGCTGACTTTTCAGGTGCATCATCTTCCTTTGCTTCAGCTTTCTTTGCTTCAGCTTTCTTATCTGGAGATTTATCATTTTTCTCTTC
>FUWD013428891.1_pt2 | contig 23009 bp, 27 predicted proteins | sample 1063281 | NCBI WGS metagenome assembly FUWD01 (sample SAMEA79048168, study PRJEB19326) | metagenome | biome: marine | reverse complement strand
CCCTGGCACGGCCGTGATGATGCCCGCCCAATCAGGTATGTGCTCGATCAGTTCGATCGGCACGACGTAGAAGAATCGGCTGGGGCCGACTGTGTGGCCATTCTTGAGCAGGTCGTGCTTGTGTTCGGGCAAACGTTTGATCCTGCGCTTATCACGTTTTTTGCTGGTGGTGAAGAATCGACGCTCCCTGTGCTTCTTAGCGTCAGCCATGAGGTCGGCCTTGGTCAGCTTGATTTCGTACTCGACGAACAGCCCGCTTTTGGTCACGACCGCCATGTCGCATTCCCACCAGCCGCGAGGCGTGAAGTTTGGCATGAGGAAGGATTGGTTGTGGCTGAGCATGGCGAATAATGCACGCTGGACGATGTGCTCGCTGATTGCTGGTCGGTCTGCGCGTTGTATCATCCGTCACCTCCAATCAACTGCACAGGCCATCCTTGGGTGAATGCGAATGCTGCACGGTGTACGGACGTTGTGTGCGAGCAAGTAAAAATGTGTGGCCAAACGTGCGGCGTGCAGACGATCCAATGTGTTGGCTCAGGCATCGGTAGTTCGCATGGTTGGTGGAAGGGTTCTGTTGTCGTCGTCATTTCGTCACCACCTTAAATTCGCACGCCCACATGATCGCGTACAGCTTCGGGTATTTCCCGCTTGGCAATTCTTCCTCGTAGATACGTTCCATCTCGTCCCACTTATCGACATAGCCAGTCCCCACAGGCCCGGACGCTTTGAGCTTGCCAAGGTTCCGTCTTGCGCTCGGCACGGCTCGCAGGCATGGTCGGTGTCCTTATGCCCAAACAATTTTGTTGTGGCGAATGAAGTAATGTGATTTGCACGATAGATACCAGTTTCCTACAGATGGGCTCAGCGTCACTGAGTCATCATCATGTTTTGTGAACGTCCACCCTGTAGGCGGCGTGATGGGCGTAGATATTTTGTTCCCGCAACCACATGGACAAAGGTGCAGCACTGCCCCATATTCCTGCGATATATACAAGACGCCTTCCTCTAGTTTTTCAGGGATGGTTTTACTGAATCGTGGTTCGAGTTGCGTGAGTCTATTTGGCATGGTCGGTGTCCTCTTCTTCTATAAAAACATCTTCGGGTGCGTGCTTGGCGGGGATGGCGGCTTCGCGGGTGGAGAAACAACATGCGAGATTTACACCATCTGATTCGCCATCTGATTCGCCATTCTCAGTCACCACGTTTAATACAAACATGAATCCAAGACCCATTCCTGGCAGATGATCCCAACCAACCACTTTCAGTTCTTCAATAAATGATAGCATTGATGGTTTGGGGGAGTAGAACCAGACATGCATCCCTGGAGTCACCGGCACACCATCCGCAGTCTTGGGCAGATTGTCGACGACCTCCCTCATCTCCCGCACCTGCGATTGCAAGGCGGCGTTACGGATGACCTGCTTATCAAATGCCTTTTGGAGCTGTGCGTTCTTGTCGTCTCTGAGCCTCACCATGTTCTGCATGGCTATAATGTCGGGATGTTCGCCCCTTGTGTTCTTGGCCAGTTCCACAACCGCATCAACCTCGGTTTTTCCAAACCCGGCAGGGCTGACTTGCAGGTCGTCGAAGTCATCAAAGCGGGCGCAAAGCATGTCGCCATCTCCAACGATTTCAACCCCGTCATATGATTCGTAATATTCTTCACTCATCGTCGTTCTCCTTTGGTTGCAGGGCGGTGTCGCTCGCAATACGCTTTGCATCATCACAATTGTGAGATCGTGTCTCTTGCCTCTCGTTCGGCCAGTCAATCCATGTGTCTACAACGACCTTTGATCCGTAGGCCAGTCGGGTATGCTTCACAAAGAAGCATGGCTTGCCGGCGCAGGTTGTGTGGTAAGAGATAATCAAGTCGCAGCCACAGAAGTGTGTTCCTGCAATCCTCATCCCTCACCGCCTTCCGCGTCCGTTGGAAGGGGAGCCTTGCAGGTAAAACTATTGCAATCAAAATCAAGATCACGATGCCTTCCTCGACCTGGCGATAGCTGCGATAGCGGCAAAGGGAACGAAACTCGCTCTCCGTCAACTCTTTTCTCATCCCTTAAAATAGTCGCGCCGATCTCATCTTCGATGGCCGACATTGACGCGAACTTTTCAGGAAAATCGCGTCGGATTTTGTTCCAGTAGCCCATGCCGCCTTTCACGCAACCAACACAATTGTTGTTGCGATAGCCGAGAAGGTACATGGCTGGCAGTTTGATTCCTGCTCCCGTCAAGATTCGATAGCAATCTTGTTTCGTGATGCGGCGATCCCGCAGAATCCATTCCGTATCAAGGTCTGGAAAGTCATTATCAAAGTCATTAATTCGCGTTTCTTCGTCACTGGTGAATCCAAGAACGTGTGTATCGTCAGGCCGCTGATATGCTTTGCGGACTTCTTTTTTCAGCATCTTTGTGCAGGGTGCGCCTTTAGGTCCTACGATGTATCTCACGCCGCGAAAGACTTCTTCCGTCGTCTTGTACTTTGGGTGTGCGAGAATCTTCACTGGCCTGCCTGTCCATCGCTCCACATCAGCAATGAACCTACGATTGTCGGGATGCTCATCCGCCAGTAAGTTGCAATACACAAGCTCAACATCAAATTCATCGCTGTAGTCATCCACGGCGATTTTTGACGCAACAGCGGAAGCGGCTCCACAACTGAACCATGAAAGTAGTCTGGTTCTCATCCCTCACCGCCTTCCGCGTCCGTTTGAGTGGCTTCCACACGATCCTTCGCCCGCAGCAATCCAGGGTGCGTCTCAACCATCTGAATTACGTGCATGTAGTCGTCGAAGTGCTCGCCCTTATGGTCGCTTTTGACACGCTTGCGTAGATCGTCGGTGCTGTTGCCGTAGTAGGTCTGGAGGAAAGCGGCGACCAGAGCGAAACGATTGCTCGTGTCCAGCGTGTTGATTGGATCGTTCAACGATGCGAACCGACTCTCATCGCCCTTCTGTGCGTGGTATTTGCTGAGACTGAGCGCCACGAGGCTGTGGTGATCGACCTGCGTGATCGTGCCGAGTGGCTGGCGCAGATCATTCCCCACGACCCCGCCGTAGTGCTTGGCGAGAAACACCTGGACAACGGCATGGCCACCGCCCTTGGGCTTTGATGTAATGGTCGGGAAAGGCTTGTTCCCGTCGTGGATACCGGCACTGCTGGCGTTCTGGACGCTGACGATCGACGGGACTACCAGCGCGTGCTTGGTCGCCCCCACCACCGTGGGTAACGGATGATTGATGTCGTGGAGTCGCGGCTTCTGTCCTGCACGTTCTCCGTACCCGGTCGGCACGATGAATGGCTTGGGTTCATTGACAACGAACCGCATGACACCGTGGGCAATGCGCCGAAGGGTGGCGGGCTTCAACGGCCTGCGCACCTGCACGCCCGTCTGCTTGTAATACGTCTTCGCTTCCGCCGCCGTCATGAAGATCGACGGGCATGGCAGCGAGAAGTCAATACACGAGGCCGCCGTCTCCCACGGCAGCTGCTCGCCATTCTTAACGGCCTCGCTCTTTGGGTCGCCGTGAGTTGGTTCGGGCCAAACGATCGGCTGGTTATCACGGCGGGCCACTAGGAAGAACCGTTTTCGGATGGTCGGTGCGCCGTAGTTGCTGGCTCGCAGCTCGCGGAACTCAACCCGATAGCCAAGGCCACGTATAAGCACTTCGTCCGGAACCCACTGGCCGATGGCCTGTTGCATCTCTGGCAGTGCGGGGTTGTTGTATCCACCCGGCAGGCCGGTGGTCAGGACACCAATGAACGCGGCGAATGTCTCGCCCCGCTGCGACCGGATCGGGAATCGTTTACCGTCACGATCTTCGGTCGGTCCCCAGTGTCGAAATTCTTCGACGTTCTCCAGCGTGATGACCCGCGGCCGACGCAGGTGCATCCACGCGGCCGAAACCCATGCCAAGCCCCTGACCCGATCGGACACCGGCGCGGTTCCCCGTGCCTTGGAATGATGTGTGCAGTCGGGTGAGAAATGACAGTGCGCGATGGATCGGCCTGGGCAGACCTCACGGGGGTCAACCTCATAGACCGAGGCTTCGTAGCACACGGTCGCGGGGTGGTTAATACGATGCGCCTCAATGGCCATGGGGTCGTGGTTGATCGCGACATCCACGGCATAGCCCGTGGCGGCTTCTTCGCCCAAGCCCCAGCCGCCCCAGCCTGCAAAGCTGTCGATGACGATTTCCTGATTGGACGACGGGCGACGGCGAGCGTTGATGCGTTGTTTGAAATTCGGCAGGGTTGCGGCAGTCATTCGGGCGTATCCTCTCGATGTTGGTTCTCTGGATTGATGGACGATCTGATTCAGTCCAAATTCACGGGCATGATCACGTAGGTGAAGTTGTCGGCGACGATGACGCCAGGTTTATTCGCGGCCTTGAGATGCAGGGTGATCGTGTCAGTTTCAACGGCCTTCAAGCCGTTGAGCATGAACGTCGGGTTGAATCCAATTTCAACATGCTCGCCCTCAAGACTGACCAATGGCAGTTTGATTTCGGCATCACCCATCTCCGGTGCTCGTGATGTGACGACCACACCTTCTTGGGTGAAGCTCAGGCGCACTCCCTTAGACTCATCGCTGGTCAACAATGCGGCGCGGCGGGTTGCTGATGTCATGGCCTGTGTGTCGATCACCGCCTTGATGTTGTTGTCTTTGGGGATGACATCGCGGTATGGCGGAAAGTTGCCGTTCACGATGTTGGTCGTGAGGCTCATGCCGTCGTCGAAGAATACGACCTGATTTGATTCGACTTGGACCTTGATCAACGCCTCGTCATCGTCAAACAGCCGCTTGATCAAGCCCATTGCTTTAGCCGGAATGATTGTGCCAGCACGGGTATTGTCTCCCCCTGCCTTCATGGCCGTTCCTTTGGACACGGCGAGCCTGTGGCCATCCGTCGCAACAAACGTGAGCTTGGCCCCATCACGTTCCATCAACGCTCCATTGATGGCATAGCGTGTGTTCTGCTTGGCCGTGGCGAATGCGGTCTGGGTGATCATGCGATTGAGCACTTCAGATGAGATGGTGAACACGCTATCCCCGCCTGGTGCTGTGATTGCCGGGTAGTCTTCTGGCTTGAAGCCAAAAACCTTGTACTTGGAGTCTTTGGTCCGGATCGTGGCCACAGTGTTTTCGACTTCGAGCGTGATGGTCGGATCAGATGATTCCCGAACGATCTGGCTGAGTTTGTCGAACGGGATGACGGCCTTACCCTGCTCTTTAACTTCAAGCTTGCCGGTTGAAACCCGAAGTGAGATTTCAAGGTCGGTGGCTGCGATGTACAGCGTGTCGGTCGTGGCTTCGAGGTGGACGCAGGACAGAACGGGCTTGGGGCTGCGGGTGATGATTGCCCCGGCGACTTTGGCCAGGGCTTCGACGAGTGCGGTACGGTCTACGGTGAGAATCATGGGGTGCTTTCAGGGTTGGGGGTTGAATGATTGGTTAGAGATTGAATGAAGACATGAGGACCTCGGACGCTTTGATTTCGCCCGAGCCCTGCGCAACGCCAAGGCTTCTCATGTTCGAGATGTAGGTTCCAAACGTGCCGGAATTTGTGATGCCAAGTTTTTCGGCAATGTCTCGCTGGTGGATCGTGGCTGGGTAGGCCTTGACCAGAAGATCAAGAATTTCACACTGCCGGGAATTGAGCTTGCCGCTGTTCTTCCACCAATCAATCAGAGCCTGGCCTGTGGGAAGGGCTTCAATATCGCCTGCCATCAGAACACCATCGCCCGTGATTATTCTGTCCTGGGCAGTTCCATCGAGGAGGCCTGCGGTTTTCATGGCTGAAAGATAGGTTCCAAAGGTGCCGGTCTTTCGTAGACCAACGAGTGTTGCGATAGTTCGGTCGTCGGTGGTCGGGTATCCCATCTCTTGGCGACGAATGAGGGCCGCGAGAATCCGCTTTTGTGTGTTGTTCAGATGAACGTCAGGGATATTTCCAGTAGCTGGCTTCGATTTCGCCTGGCTGTGAGACATAGATGGCAATTTGGATGGCTTGGCTTGTTCAATCCTGCCTGTTGTTTCAATTGCATGCTCAAGCACGCCAACCATGTCGTCGGTTTGCTTGAGGCACTTCATCAGCGCGTCCACCGATTGACGAAGTTCGGGAATTGTCTTCTTGATCTGGGATTGAAGCTGGAGCAGTATGGGGTCAGGGTCATCAGCCTTGACGATCACTGCCGCCTGAAGCTGCTTTTGAAGATCGAGGATCTGTCGCTTCAATACAGCAGGATCATTTGCCTTGGCCTGTTCGAGCGATTCGGCCATTTGGCTTTTGAGACCTTCAATATCAACGGCTGCCAGCGCCTTGGGTTTTACGATCTTGTCGCCAAACTTTGGTGTGGCCGATGAATCGAACGTCCACCGCGGACGAATCTTTACCCGGTTCAGAACGTCAAGGGTCGGGCTCCATATCCACGCCTCGCCCTGCTTGAGCTGATGCAGGCTGGACATCACGAGCTTGGACTTCTCTCCGTCGTCGTGGACTTGAACCCATTCATCCATCGCCTTGCGGTCATGTGGGCCAACAAGTCGCAGGGCAATCATGGTGTCGGCCTGGCTCAGCACGTCTTTGTTGATCTTGGCCGTGCGCTGTGAAATCACGCTCACGCCGATACCACTGGATCGACCACGGCGGACCAGGTCATCAATCGCCCCGAAGCATTGCTGTGTGCCTGGGTAGACCATTTGAGGCGCGTAAAGGTCCGCTTCGTCGATGACCAGGTGGACCGGGGATCGGTTGCCCGACTTGCCCTTGAGTTCATACAGCCGTTCGGCGAAGGCCGCGACGAATTGGCGCTGGGCGTTCTTTGACAGATGACGGAGTGACAGGACGGCCGGGGTCGAATGTTCGACCAGAAAATCAGCGATGATGTGTCCGTGCGTGGCTTGAAGCGGCAGGTCACCGTGTTCGCCGCCCATGACGACAATCGGTAGGCCCGGACCTTTACCTGATGCGTCAGATCGCAGGCCCCACCAGACGTCCAGCGGGTCGATGATGACGACCTGCATGTTCATGGCCAGCATTTCCTCGGTAATCACGACCAAGCTGTTGGTCTTGCCCGAGCCACGCACGCCTACGGCTGCTGCGGTTGATGTGACGTACTGGGGCGAAAGCTGCATGGGCTTGCCCGAGTCGATGATGGTCCCGATATCAAGATGGTTCTTCATTTGGTTGCTCATGCGTTCGCCTGTGGGAACAGGCATCGTTGTTGTGTTGAGACTTCGTCTATGCGACGAGCAACAAGCTGCGTCTGTGATTCACTTCGTCACCTCCCACCACTGCCCGCACCCATCACGTCGGCCGTCCTGCCGCGCCTCCCCTCGCTTTTTCAAGTCGCAAAGTCGGCGGTTCACCTCGGCCTTGTCCATCTGCATGGCCTCAGCCAGTTCGATGTACGTGCGACCGGGCGTGAGTCGCAGCTGGTTGGCCACGAGTTGGCAGTTGTTCTGTCGTTGGCCGTTGCGGTTCACGCGATGGGCTGCGTCGTGGCTCGTCGCCGTTCCTTTGACGCGGGCAATGCGTGGCAGCTGGTCTGGTTGGTTGAATAGTCCGGGTTGGGTATTCATCGCGTTCCTTTCTTTGTGCTGATCCAAGCTCTCAAATCACCGGCCATCACGACGCACCAGATGAATCCACAGGCAAGAGCAAAGAGAAATAATCCAAGGGCAGCGTCAGCACGTTCTACGAATCCGTTGGGTCGGTGTTGTTGCCAAAGTTTCATGGGTAAAGCACTCCCTGTGTGTCTTGAATGTCGGGTTGGTCAATCGGATGGAGCACCAAGTTGTTGAAGCGGGCCAGCCGTGATTCAAAGTGCAGGCGAACGGTGTCAGTCGGACCGTTGCGTTGCTTGACCACGATGGCCTCGGCTTCGTTCGTTGGTGTGTAATCGGGTTCGCTGCGACGGTAGTAGTCTTCGCGGTGAAGCATGACTATGACGTCAGCGTCCTGTTCAATGCTGCCACTCTCACGCAGGTCGCTCATCATCGGGCGGCGATTACCACGGCCTTCGATCTGACGGTTCAACTGCGATAGCGCGATCACCGGAACATCGAGTTCCATGGCCAGCGTCTTCAAGCCCTTGGATATCTGGCTCACTTCCTGCTGGCGATTCTCTTGGCCGGGGCATGTCATAAGTTGCAGGTAGTCGATGAAAATCACCTGCACTTCATGACGGGCCACGAGCTTCCGAGCTTTGGATCGCAGTTGCATCAGGCTGATCCCCGCCTGGTCGTCGATGAACAACGGTGTCTCTCTTAATTCGTTGGCCGTGATGTTGATCTGTGCGAATTGCTCGCCACTAAGTCGGCGTTTGCGAATTGCCTGAAAGTCAACGCCGGACTCGCTCGATACGATCCGTTCATTCAGAGATTTGCGGGACATCTCGAGCGAGAAGAAGGCCGTCGGAACTTTTGATACCCCAGCCAGGTGCATGGCGCATTGCATGGCAAACGCGGTCTTACCCATTGATGGACGAGCGGCCATGATGATGAGTTCTGCGGGCTTCAAGCCGGTAAGCAGACCATCAAGATCAAGGAAGCCTGTAGGCAAGCCAGTAACCTCTCCGCCGTCACTGTTTTCAATTTCATCCAGCCATTCGTCCGTGACCTTGCCTATTCGGACAGTGTCGCTCTGTCCCTGCTGTGACTTCGAGGCAACGGCGAACATCTTGGCTTCGGCCCTGTCGATTTGGTCGGCTGCTTCATCATGTGAGTGGTAGGCGTCTTGCGTGATTTCCTCGGCCTTCTCAATGATGTCACGCAGGCGTGCTTTATCGACAACAATCTGTGCATAGTGGGCGGCGGCGGCGGCTGACGGAACAGCATCGACGAGGTTGATGAGATATTCGACACCACCGACATCATCGAGTTCTTCACGGTCGGCCAGGAATTGCCTGAGGTGGACGGCATCAACAGGCTTCGATTTATTCCGCAGGGTGACCATCGCGACATATATCGCAGCGTTCTTGGCGTGATAAAAATCTTCGGGGCTTGGGATGATGCTCGCCACGTCGTCAATGCAATTGGGGTCAAGTAGCATCGCACCCAGTACGGCAGCTTCGGCTTCGACGGATTCGGGCATGTGGGCGTCGCCCCGCCGTACTGGCTCGCGCCGTTTAGATTTGTCGTTCCTTCGGTTCAACTTCAATTCCTTGCACGAAAGTCATTGGCGTTGCATTCGATGATGCCGCCGTTTTCTTTGATCCTCGACACCATGGCCGGTCCGATTGCCTGGCAGAAGACATTGGCGCTTTGGTTGGCGATCAGGATCGTGGATTTCATCGCCCCGTATCGCTTGTTCAAAATCGCGTGAAGCATGTTGTTTTCCCAGTCAGATTCACCACGCCGGTCGGCGTCGTCGATGACCAGAAATTGTGGGATGGTGTAGCTGTTGAACAGTTCAAGCTCACTGATGCCTGCCCGTGACTGGTAGGGACTTCGCATGGTGAGGATCATCGCGCCAATGTCGGTGAACATCGCTGAGGGCCGCGTCATCTTCCAGATCGACTGCCGCATGACCTCGACGGCCATCTGTGTCTTGCCGCTGCCTGGGTCTCCGACGATCGCGACGGTCGCGCCTTCGTCATGGTTCGTCATCGCGATGGTGCGGTTCAACTGCCTGCCCCACTCGCCCTTGAAGTTCAACCCGTTGTTATGAATTCGCTGACGGTGACGGGCCGATACCTTTGTGCCGTTCCAGCAGGATCGACGCGTGTGCTCAAGGACGATGGCGTCGTATTCTGTTTTTCGATCAGCATTTGATGGGTTTAAGTGTGAGGTTGTCACCGGTGTAGCGGCCTTCGTTTTGCTTGGTTCGTTGTCGTTCTTTCGAATCATGGTTCTTGCCTTTCATGGCTTGGGGCATACGGTGTTCGACTCGGCATGTTTCAATCACACGGGAGATGTAGGCGTTCCAGCCTGTGGTCTTCATCTCAATGGGCATGACCTTGATGGCGGCTGCGATGAAATCGCTGGGGTCTACTGGTTGGTCGTTCACGCTGACCGGATTCTGATCAAGGATCGAACGGAACCGTGCGATTTTGGCGTCTTCGTGCTTTAGGGTCTGGCGTCCGAGGAAGGTTTCGAGCGCTGCGTAATCAGGAGCGGTGGCGTACTCGACTTTGGTTGGTGGCTTGGGCCTCTGGGTGGTCGTCTGCGTGGCAGATTTGGATTGGGCTTGTTTTCGCTCGCGATAACGTCTGTTGCGTTCCGCCCTAAGCTCTTTGCTTCGGCTGGCCCATTTGGGTTCGTCGCTTTGGTTTGTGTCGTAGCCTTTTCGCTCGCTATCGATGACGTTATGGATGCAAAATTTTGGAAAGCGTGCAGTCTTGGCGTTGTGGTCGAACTCGATCCATCCACACTGCTCCATCGCAACTGATAATCCGGGGGCGATAGTGTCAACAGATTTTGGGATGGTTGAATCCATCACCACGTCATCACCATCTACTTTCCCAAAGTCGTTAGCATCACCCCATAAGTCATGAAGAAAACCCACAAGCAAGTAGGTTGTGTGGACATGGTTTTTAATCTCGTCTTGACCCTGCATACCGAATCGTTGCATGAAAGCCTCATTCGCCATGAGGCAAGTAGCCATCTGACGAACAATAGAATGATTCTTTAATCGGGTACGCATTTTGATCCACTCACCTGCCACGTTTGAAACTCCTTCGATATTTCGCTACTTCGTTAAGGCAGATTCATTTGTTGCTTGTTCTTGCTTGTTTGCGTTTGCGATATCGACGCATGCGCATTTTGGTCATATGTCTCGCCCGAATATCTGCGGCCGGAAGTGCTTCGACTTCACGAAATCCGGCATGCAACATGGCTTCGCCAAATCCATCATGTCTGACAACGTGATTGATGATCGAGGTCTTGATCTGCATGGTGACGTTGCCTGGGTATTGCTGTTCTTTCCAGCACCAGAACCTGACGAGTTTCCCAATCGCTTCGTCGGGACTGATGCTCAACACGTCCGCGGTCGAGGTATCGAATTTGATCCAGTTGTCTGTCATGTTGTTCTCCTGTTGTGAGTTCATCTAGTTGGTACGAGGTTGCCTTGGTGGTCGTATCGCACCGAGCAGCTGCGTTGCTGGTCGTCGCGTGCACGACGTGAGGCTTGGGCGATCCACCCGTCACGCTCTGGGCTGCCCTGTCGTTTCCAGAGGGCAAAATGCCCGAGACACAACCCGCCTTCGTGGAGAAGAATCTTGCAATGCAAGACTTTGCATTTGCCCCGGTTCGGCTCGGTTGAGTTTTTTCGCCAGTCTGCTGGCTTGGCTGAAAAATCTGTATTTGGGATCGTGGTGGCGACACCCTCTTGGTTGATTTTGATGGTCTGTCGCCACGTACATTCGGTGCATTCGGCGCTGATGTGCTCGGTTCCAATTTGATTGTGTGCGCCACGTTCACGGAATGCCCGGGCGTGGCAGCGTGGGCAGTTGATGGTGAGCATGATGTTGGATACGACCTGCGGGTCGATGGTGTCTGAGTACATGGGGTTGTCTCGTTTGTGTCGTTGAGTAGTCAATGCTGCGGGAAGGGTTCGAACCTCCAACCTCTGTTTACCAGTGCCCGTCCTCGTTGAGCTTCCGCAGACCAGCCCTGTTTAACGTCCGTGGTAAGACGACCATTGGGATTAGAAGTTGATGGTGACGTGAGGGATGCGGCCGTCGCGGATGGCTTGAGCGACAACGATTCCGACGTCATTGCCGCCAGTTGATTTAGTTGCGTCATTGATTGACTCGATAACGCTTTTCATCACAGACTCGACATGCTTGGCGTTCGCCGCTCGCTTCTCGTCTGCTTCACGCTTGGCCTGTGCTTCGCGTTCAACCTTCGCCTTGGCGTTGGCCTCCGCTTCTGCTGCTCGTCGCTCTGCGGCTGCTGTTGCGGACTGGGCGTCGGCTTCACGTTTGGCTGCTGCTTCACGTTCGGCCTGTCGTTCGGCGCGTGCCTTGGCCTCTGCTGCGATTTGCTTGGCCTGCGCGTCGGCCTCTGCTTGGGCTTTGGCTTTTGCTGCTGCTTCGGCGGCGATACGGGCCTCGCGGTCTGCTTGTTCACGCTTCGTCGCTTCTTCACGCAGGCGGGCGAGTTCGGCCTGTTCGGCGTCGTGCTTTTGGCGGGCGGCGAGACCAGCTTTCAAGTCGGCCAGATCGTTGTCACGCAGCGTCGTAGCTTCGGCCATGCGTTCAGCGAACACGCCGGGCAGGATGTCGATGCTTTCCAGTTCCGTGATGGCCGTCTGCATGGCGATGGCGGATGAGTTGATGGTGATGCCCATGGCCTTCTGGCAGACATTGTCAATCGCCTCCTGAATCGCCTGCTTGCGTGCCGTCTCTTTGTCCTCGATGGCCTTCAACGGTTCGTCGTGGACGGCGATCATTTCTTCGATCTGTGTGGAGAACGTCTTGGCTGTCGCGTCAACCTTGCGGCCGTATTCCAGCGATTCGGCTTTGAGCGACTTACGCTTGTTTTCAATCGCGGTCTTGACCTTGCGGAACTGGGCGACATGCGAGCGTGCCATCTTGTTGCCTTTGGGTGATTCGTAATCAAAGACGGCGTTGTCGTTGTCCTTCCTCAACTCGTCCAATTGCTTGTCAACATCGGCATAGGCGATGCGGACCATTTCTTCGACAGTCATGATCGTGATCGCGGTTTCGGGCTGGTCTATCACTTCTGTTGTTTCGGGCGTGCTCATGTTGGTTCTCGGTAAAAGGGTTGAATGAAAATTCCACCGCGTGCCGAATGGTTAGCGGCACGCAGCGGAAGAAAAGAGCGGGGTTATTGCAGGATGCCTTCTGCGTAGGTTTCGGCGTGAAACTCGACGTTCTTGATTGCCGTGTCGATGTCGATGGATGGTGCGCCTGCGTGTTCGAGCGACTTCTTGAATTCGCCGCCGCGTGAATCCTGCTTGGTCGAACGCCATGAGCCGATGGTCGTGATGCCCAGCGACTTCGCGGCCTTGACCACGGCGTCGGGGATGATGCCGTCCAGTGACTTGAGCTGCCAATCGCCGTCGGTTGCTTCGTCTGCCTGGTCGAGCAACGGTCCGTCGCTGGCTTCATCACCTTCGTCGTCGTGGTCTTCTTTGGCTTCGATGGCCGTGCCGGTGCGTGCGATCTTGAGCGTCGCGGTCTTGTACTTGAAGTGCGTGATCTTCTCGACGTCGATGTTGTTGATGTTGAACGTCAGGCCTGCCGAGAATGATCCGGGCGAGGTATTGAACCCTTTGATGTCGCATGATCCTGCGAACTCATCGTCCTTCATGGATTCGATATGTGTCTGGCCTTCGATCTGTTTACCTTCGCCGCCTTCGAGGATCAGCACGACATCGTGGCGTGAGTTACTGAACGCGATGTCAGCGTTGTTGATGTTCATGTTGTCGCGGTCGACCGAGAACCCGAGCCTGCATGTGTTCTTGCCAAACCCAAGTCCTTTGGTTTCGACCGGGATTTCCAGTTCAAACTTCTCTGCCGCCTTGCTGTCTGTAGTCTGAGTCATTGCGTTGTCCTCTACGTGAAAAATGGTTTCGATATCCGTTTCGATCCAAAGCCTGCCCCAGCCGTGAAGCCGGGAGCAGATCGCCCGCAAAACGATGCAGGGTTATTTTTTATTCAGGGTCGCCATGTACGGCGGCGGGTATTTGTCTGCCGTGCAGATTTGGTAAACCGTTCGCTTGGGCTTCAACACGATCACACCCTTGCGCCGAAGCAAAGATCGTGCTTTGCGATAGGCGCTGCGATTCGCCCTTGTCGATGACAGGCTGGTGTGTTTTGCCTGGTCGATTTCGTCTTGGCGAATACCTCTGACTGTGAGGTACTTGCCTTTGGTGTTGTTCATGCCTGCTGATGCCGTTCCCATGTGTTGCTCCTGCGTGTGGTTTGTGATTGAAATCAGGGCGGTGGGAATCGAACCCACCCACGTCTTGCGACGCCCCTTTGCCCGTCCCGCCTGTACTTTCCCAAGCGGGTGACGCATCTGTGTCCGATGCCGGCGTGTGGTTAGAGATTTTTCATGGTGCGTCCTTTCGATGGATTCGCTTGGTATTCAGTTTGGCATTTAGTTCAATGCGCCGAACCAGGTTCCCCCGATGCGGCGCTGATCCAGCCGTCGTTGTCGTGTGGAGCCGCTAGGATCGGGCGGCGGGAAAAAGCAGGTCGTCCTGGTCGCTCCTGCTTCCACCAACGGGGCACTGGGACGGCTCTACCCATCAAGGATCAACCTGCGTTGGGGGTTGTCGTGTGCTCGACATACACGCGGATATAAACACATCCTTCTTGTCGTTTTGCCGCGAAATATGTTTTGCCCGAGCACTCGGATTCAAAGCCTTTGGCTGCAAAATCATCCTTGATCAGTTTCAGGCCACGCTGTCCACCTTTGATCTTGCTTTCGTGTGCCATGTTGATCGTTCCCGGCACTGGTACATTGATGTCATTCATGACCATCTGTGCCAGCTTCAAAATCGCCTGCGCTGCCTGATGTCGTACCGTCGCGTTATGGTCAACTTCAATGACCGCAGTGCTGAGTGATTTCGTTAGGTCATCCTGATTTAGAATCTTCTTGGCCATGACAGCCTCCTGTGTTTGAGTTCACCGCGACGATGCGGCGTGATGGGTTCAGCCGAGCTTTACATGCCCGGCGTCGATGTCCTGGCCAATAGCCTCGGCCTGCTTGTCCGTGAGTTCGGCCAGCGTCTTCTTCTTGACGTTGCGTGCGTACTTGGTGACTGCGGCCTCTGCTTCTTCAACCGTGCACGATTCAAGGTTGGCCAGCTGCGAGAACAGCGCGGTCACGGCCTCGGACAGCTTGGGTTCCGCGGGTTCATCAGCTGTGCCATCAGATGTGTTGGCTTTTGGATCAGGTTGGGCGTCAGCCTTGGATTCATGGTCAGCCGTCTCGGCTTCGTCGTTGTTTCGCAGGCTCATCTTGTGGCCGCTGGTATCGGCAATCTGCTGTCCACCTCGAGCCGACGACGCGGCAAACTTGGCTGGACCGTGGATGTCTTCAAGTTCGTCAAACGTTGACATGCCGAGAATGACTTCCGGGCAGTAGCGGCGGATGAGGAACACTGCTGCGCGGTAGCAGAACATCTGCTCAGGAATCGTCATCCACTTCGAGCCGCCCCGCTTACTCCAACCTTCTTTCTCAACCATGTCCCATGTGATGACGGCCTCGCAGCGTTCACCTGATTTCTTGTGTGTGGCGAAAGCTGTGCAGGCGACAACCTTGTTCTTGGTGTCACGCTCGAATGCGTACATGATCGGGCCGGAGAATGGGCCGCGTTCGTTGGCCAGAGCGATCACGAGTTTGGCCTCCATGCCTGGGCGGCCTTGCACGATGTATGTGTTTTGAAAAAACATCATGGGGTCAATCTGCATCCGCATAGCCATCTGCATCCCGATGATGCAGTTAGGCATATTTCCCCGATACTGCGTAGGCAGCATGTCAGATTCCGAGTACACACGGGCGACGCGCTGGGCGTGTGCGAATTTGTCGGGGTTCATCAGCATTTCAAAGCTTTCGCTTCGTGTTGCGATGACCGGCATGTTGTTGATGATGTCGTCACTTGAGACTTGTTCTAGGGATGTGTTTTCGGTGGTGGTAGTCATGGATGGTTCCTTCAAATGGGGTTACTTGGCGTCCTGCGCGACAACCGCGCGGGATTCGTTGAGACGTTCGGATCGTTTGGTTTCGATGGCGTTGATCTGATTGAGTTGGTCGAGCAATTCCATCGCAGCCACGCCCTTTTGGCCTCGTGGTGCTTTGGACTTCACGATCTGTTGCAGGGTCGTGAGGCTGATCTTCACGGCCGCAGCCACTTCCTCGGCGGTGAATATCTGCGTCAACGTCGGCCATGCAACGAGCGGCAGGATAGTTCGGCGGTCGTTGGTGCTGATGGCTAGTTGACGCCCTTCTGATCCAACGACCGCCCCGCTGACTCGGATGTGCTGCTTGATCGCACTGGTCATCTGATCAGCCTGCTTGGCCACCATCTGGGCTTGGTTGTAAAGGTCGATGATCTTCTGCGGCTGCAGCTGGGGCAGAGCCTTGATCACCACGTCAACAATGTCCTCGTCGGCGAAGTCTTGGACCGATGCTCGCGTGATGGTCGTACGGGCCGGGCATGAATAGAATCGTCGGCAGCGTGTGCAATGCGTGCCTGGCTTGTACGTGCCGTCCCAGTTGATGACCCGGTCCTCAATCTTGGCCGTCCAGCCTGCGAGCCTTGTGCGCGTCCATTCCTGGACTTCGATAGATTGCTCACGCAGCCAGATGATGCCGGTGATGATCACCTCGGCGTCTGGGTGGTTCTGCCATGCGGATTCGGCATAACCCGCCGTCTGCTCGCTGTAGTCCGAATCTTTCCAGCCTGATTTCCAGTCGGCGATAAAGACCACTCGCCCGCCGTCAATCACGACGTCTGCAGTGCCGGGGAGCATCACGCCCTGAGCGAGTTGGGCCACCATCTTGACTTCGGCTTGTGCAGGGACGTCTTGAAGTTCGGCCGGCAAGCGTTCACGGATTTTGTGGTACAGGTTCCATGCGGTTGAAACCAGATACGGGATGGAGTCAGGTTCGCAGCTATGTTTGGTTGCCAGAGCCGCGTGGTCGATGTCATCAGGGTGTTCGATATCGCCGCGAACCAGATCCGCCACGCCTTCGTGGACGGCGTTACCAAGTTGAGCAGGTTCGCCCGCGTCGTCGATCATGACCTCGCCTTCGACAACGCGCACCGAGCCGGGGCAGGTCATGGCCAGGGGCAAGGCTGATGGCCGGAGTTTGAGTTGTGGGAGTGCGTGAGCGATCACTTTGTCATTTCCTTGGTTGATTGATGGTTGGACTTGTTTCAGCGGTTACGAGGGACGAACGGCACGGCGATCAGCGAAATTGGGATGGCGATAATCAGGCAGATGGCAAACAGGGCCACCAGCGGGATGGCGATCAAAGGCCTGCTCCACCTGCCCTGCCTTGGCTTGCGTTGGGCGATGGCCTCACGGCGGGCCATAAAAGCAGGCTTGAGCAAGCCGGGGCAGTTTGAGTTGTATGGTTCAGCCGATTCGACAATCCTGCCGCCCTTGGCGAGATATTGGACTGAGCAGTTTTCGCCTGAGCCGAGGATGATGACCGGCACTGGTCCGCGTCGTGATTCAGTTGCTTGAGATTCCATTCTTCGCTCCGGTAAACGTGGATGGGGTAGAGTCCATCGAGGTGTGCGTTCAGAAAAGACAGGCCGGTCATACAGTGCTCGTTCGCTGCGTTGACGCATACGTGGTCGTCGTGACGAAATCGCGAGAGCAGGTTCTTGTTCACCTGCCAGTCGCGGTAGTTGTCGAAGGTGAGTAGCGGGGTCATCGTGCTTGGGTCCAGATCAGGACCAGCAACATGCCTGTGGCGATTGAGTGCGGCGCGGTCCTGAACCGAAAGTCTGGAAGGTGTTGGAAGGCATGTAATTCAGTCGTGCCGAAACTGATCGTGTAATTGCCCTTAAACTCGACGCATACAGCCGTGGTAATTGGCATAGACATATCAACCGACTCAATACTTACACCCTTCTGATTGCCGAGCATTTCCAGTACGCGCTCGCCGATGTCTTCCGCGTTTTTCAGGTCTTCAATCGCTTTTCGTGGTGCTGCGCAAATCATTGAGATGCCCTTTCATTCAGGCGTTGCATGATGGAAGCTTCGATCCACTGCGAAACGTCTGTTTCGCTCAGGTAGTCGATGCCAAGTTCAAGGTCGTCGCCTTCGCGGTCAGGCAGTTCCAAGACTCGGAACCTATCACCGGCCATGCTCAGAAGAATCGCGTGGGCAATTTGTGGAAGACGTTCGATCAACTGGCAGAGCGCGAGGTAGTCAGGCAGGGTCTCGCCGGTCACCCATCTGGCGGCGGTTGATTCACTCACACGAGCGGCAATTGCGATCTGTTTGCGGGTGATGCCATCGGTTTCAATGCTGTGTTGAAGAATGTCTGAGAGGCAGGTGCTCATCCTTGAGGTCTCCGGATTTGAGGAAAAAAAGGGGTAAATGGCCAAATTTGAACGGACCTACGGCTGTACTCTTGAACCATGAAGATCAAACAGTCATCAAGCCGATTCGATGTCGTAGAGAACGATCAGGTCATCGCCTTCGCGGCGGTCCTGTCCGGTCATGCGGGTTGCGATGAAGTTGACGTCGAGTTCGTGGTCTTCGTAGTAGCGGTCGTCTTCGGCCTCGTCTTGGTTGTAGTACCAGTCGTTTTGACGATTGAACAAGGCCTTGACGCATGCCTCGCCCTCGTAGCGGTAAAGTGGGGAGAACACCACGGCGTTCGCGGCCCCGGTGTAGCGGATCGAGAACTTGCTGGAGCGAACATCGCCATCATGGTTGACGCGAACCAGCTTCTTAATCTCATGGTCGATGCCGTCGATATGAAAATCTTCAGCCTCGTCAACAATGCGGTCGTCGATGATGGCGATGTCAATCAGTTCTGGAAGTGTTTGTGCTGCGGTCATGGGCGTGTCTCCGGCGAACAGGATGGGTGGGAAGTAAAGCAAGTGTGGCGTGGTTAAGCGGGTTGTGTTTGATGCGACCGTATGGTTTCAATCTGGATCAATCGTTCGCGTGCTAGATTGCGAAGTGTCTTGGTTGCCGTGGAATCAGCTCGCTTGATTTGCTCGTGTTCCACGCGGTCAAGAAGGTCGGCGTCGTTTTTTCTGTCAATTCTGATGTTGCGTATCATGGTGCATATGCCTTTCTTGTTGTGCATCATTATGCACTATTATTGGTGCATTGCAACCCACAAAAGGTGCAAAATGCAAAATAATTGCACTTTTGGTGTCGCGGGGATTGTTCAGTCTCGCTATATCCAGTCGAATGCAGCAGATATGGAAAACTTTGGTGTGACAATTAGGCGGTTGCGTGTGGCACAGGGTTGGTCACAGGCTGAATTGGCTGAAAAAATAGGCACGCACCGAAATACGATTGTTCGGATGGAACGGTCAAAAGACGTGCCTGTGAGGCGGTCAGGGGGATGGCGAGGTCGGACAGCAGCGTGGCCGGAGGATGGATTAGATGTGTTGGCGCGGATTTATTGTTGATGAAACGCAAATTCAGGGAGTTGATTCATGCCGACGTTCAAAATTTATGGTGCTTCTGCCGAGACGGGCGAGGACACGACATTCACGGTGCAAGCGAATGACCCTGTTGAGGCCGAGGCCATTGCCAGCCATCGTCGGATCATGGTCAGCCGTGTGGTGGAGATCGAGGTATCTGAGCCGCAAATATCCAATCTGCCCGCTGTCGTCCCGCAAAGGGTGACCGAAGTACAGGCCAGGGTGATGCCCGTCGTAGAAGCACCGTATAGGTATGGGCCTGTCTGTCAGGCTTGCGGTGGGGATATGAAAAAGACGGTGCATACCAGCGGGAATTGCTTGGGCCTCATGGTGGCGTTGCTGATCGTCGGTGCCGGTCTGGTGATTTTGATCTTGACCTTCTGGACGGGCATCGGCGCAGTCATCGGTGCGGTCTTGATGATCGGCGGCCTGTTCGTCGGTGGCAAACGTCAGAAGGTCTGGCGTTGCAAAAGCTGTCGGGCGATCATTGCTCGCGGGTGATGTGTGGGGTGCGCATAAAAAGACCCCGCAAGGTAACAAGCCAATGCGGGGTCAATTGCGATCCAGAGAACCACTGCCGATCAAAGTAGTGTGCTCTGTCTCTGAAAGATTGTAGCTAAAAAAGGCGTAAATCACAATGGAATTGTCAAGCAAATTCATTCAAGATAGATCAAGGCCCATTATGACCGATCTGGTGGGTGTACCAAATCTGCATCACCATCTCTTGAATCAAACTGCTTCGCTGATCGGCCACCGGGTTGTCAGGGCTGGACAGCGCCCGGGTTTATTTACGAAGCAGATACTTTCAAGGTCGCTCCGCGATGCCTTGTTACACCGCATGACCCTGTTGCATTTATTTTTGGCGTTTCTCAAATGCAATTTCGGGAGCGTTTTTCAGACAGCCACGGTTCTTTTTGTTTCTGGGTGATCCGTGTGGCAATAAAACCCGTCTCTTTTGCGAAACTTAAACGGTTTTGATTTTATTGCAAGCGATATTTTTTATTGAATACAAAAACGCGGCGATTTGGTGGTCGTGAAGCGGCCTGAAAATGGGCCTTGAATCCACGCTCATCTCATGCTGTTTTTGGACCTGTTTTTGGCCTGAAAATAAGGTCGTTTAAGACGCCTAATATCACCCTAACGTCTTACCAAGCGTCTTACAAGACGTCTTACAAGCGTCTTACACCGTCTTACGAGCGTCTTGCTGTGGCTGTAAGTCGTTTGTATTCCAAGCATTGCAATGAAGCGTCTTAGCGTCTCTCCCAGCGTCTCACCCACCGTCTTACAAGCGTCTTACGAGACGTCTCGCACCGTCTTACAAGCGTCTTACAAAGCGTCTTACGAGCGTCTTACGAGTTGGCCTGTGTTTTTTTTGCAATCCATTTGTGCATATTAACTTGCGTGGAATTTCCCAAAAACCCAAAGCGTCTTACGAGACGTTGTAAGACGCCTATAGATAAGAGAGAGACTAGAGAGATATAAGAGAAGAAACCCCTGCTGCGCAGTCCCCTTTTCGCTCAAAATGAACATATGAGTGCCTGCCCCAGATGGGAAACGCCGCCAAAATCAACCAGCGTGGCGCAAGCGAGGCGATTGAACACTCAATGGGTATCGCGTCGCCCTTCAATTCCGAACGCCTTAGAATCGATCCTAGGCGATTTGGCAATTAGGTTGAGTTGGGCGAAAATTATGTGAGTGGGTCTAATTCTGGCGACAGAAATGATAGTGTTTTTTGACCGGAATTTCGCCCCTCAAATCGACCTGGAAATCTGTCCCAATTTGGGTTCAAAATCAAGCCCACATTTCCCCTGATCTAGTACCTCTAACGGAGCATCAAATTGGACATCTCCAACACCTTGAGAATGCGTCGCGGGTTGCTCCGTCGTGAGGCTCAGGCGATCATCGACGGCAAGGTCATGGAGCTTGAGCCTGGATCGTATGGCGCTGAAGCTAGGCTTGAGGCTATCGACGCGGAAATCCTTGAGGTCGGTCTGGAAATCGAGAAGATCGGCATGGACCGGATGCTCCCGTTTTTCGCGATGTTACAGCGTGAGGGTCGGGCTGAACGTGCGCGTGAACAGGAAGAGGCCGGGTTGTTTGGTGGGCTTGGTGAGGGAATCGATGATGATAATGATCAGGAACGCGGAGCGCGGTAAGCATGGCCGAGGAATGGGTCGGATTGTGTCACGACATCGGGGCCGAGCGAGCTGGCCACAACAGACTTGATATCGAGGTTCTGGGTTTCGGCCAAGTCCGCAGAACGACGCAATCGCACCAGCACCTTAATCGTCGCCCCTTCTGTGAATGGGCCTAGGTTTTGCGTGAGGCGAGCGTACTGATTCGCATAGCTGACGGCCACGATATCTGGCGTGTCATTGTCCGGGTCGGGATCACTGCCATCTGTAGTGACATACACCGCCCATGAATCGGCCGGCGACGCGTCGGCGTTCCAATCATAGTACGAACGCACTTGAACGTAGGACGCGGCCTGCGCGGTCATCGTGGTGTCTCGTGGACTGGTCAAACCCTGAGTTGTCGAGCCATTCGCATTCACCGTGACCACGCGCTCATAGACGTTCTGACTGGCAAGACCAAAAATATTTCGACGCTTCACGACGACATGGTAATCGGTCGAGCCTGATCCCGGCGCTGCCAGCGCGTAGCTCATTGGCAAAGTCGCGGAGGTTGCGGCCGGTGTGGTGGTCAAGTCTGGCGATGCGCCTTCACCCACATACAACTCGAACCGATCAAGCGCGTCGTTGGCCGTGCGGTAAACACCGAGCACCCGGGCCGACAGATTCAGCATGATGCTGGCCGAACCCGATGCTCTGGTTTCAAATGTCCTGCTGATTGACGCGGCTCCGGCCGCGCGGGCCAAGTGGTCTTGAAGCACACTCGCCCTGCCCGACATCCTGGCGGCAAATCCGGCCCGGACCGAAGCCCTGCCCGATGCCGTGTTGGCGAATGTGTTGGCAAGGCTGAACATTCCTGCAGATCGGGTGATCGCGGGAATGTAAATCAGCATGGCCCTGCCCGATGCGGTCGCGCTGAATGGATTGGCAAGCGAAGCCCTGCCCGTCGCCGTGGCGTCAAAGGTGTTGGCTTGTTTGGCCTGGCCCGCTGCAGCAGCGTTGGCCCCGAGGTATTGCGATGACCTGCCTGATGATCTGGATGATGCCGCGAGGAAAACCGACGCCTTGCCCGCCGCGGCCGTCTGCACACTCCTATACAGCGACGCCGTCCCGCTGGCCCGCATCGTGAAGTTAAAGAGCGCGAGTCTCGCGGAGCCGCTGGCTCTGGTCTCGTAGCTATCAAAGATGGTGGCGGCACCAACTGCTCGCATCGTGAATGATGTTGATATGGGCGTCGGTGTGCCGGTCGTCCAGGTGCCCCAAAACGTGTCGGGGTCGGACTCGTTGGCGCGCTTGTGTTCGATGTAGTTGGCAGGAAGCACGTCGCTGTGAACCGCCACGCGGCCCATGTTGCCACCGTAGGCGTAAGAATTCTGGCCAATCACGTTGCCGATGGTCACATCTGTGGTGTTGCTCTTGAGTGAAGCAACTGTTCCGTTTGAAGCGTAGTTAACAGAGACAGATTGCCCGTCAATGTATATTTTCCCACGCGATGACTGCGTGAGAGAGCCGTCGTAAGTCACGGCGATTTCGCGTTGGCCAGAATAGGTGCTTGATGTGGACCATTCAAGATATTTTCCGTCAGATGAGTAGCCGTCAAAGTACACCCTGTTCTGATAGCAGAAAAATATTAACACATTGTCGCCGCTGGCGTCTGATGTGTATTGAGCGAAATAGGTGTCGGCATTGAAGTTAACGGATGCCCGCACCTCAATAGAAAACTTGGCGTCAACCGCATTGAATATCGCGGGGTCAAGGGCAGACGTAA
>FUWD013430222.1_pt3 | contig 23064 bp, 24 predicted proteins | sample 1063281 | NCBI WGS metagenome assembly FUWD01 (sample SAMEA79048168, study PRJEB19326) | metagenome | biome: marine | reverse complement strand
CTTTACAGCAACTTTTGGAAATTTAGACAATGTTGTGCCGGGTTTGTATACTATAAATTTAACAGGAACCAACGGGAATGAGACTACAACAACACCGATTCAACTAAGAGTAATTCACGATACGTTTTTAGAGATGATTTTACCGTTGTATCCTGAAATGGGTCTTTCGGGGGTTACAGCTACAAAAATGGATCTTTCTTGGAACAACAACAACAATGCAGAAACATATGTAGTGGATGTCTCAGACAACCCTTCGTTCAGCACAATTTTATTTTCTAAAACTAGCTACGATGCAAAATTTACAATCGAAGGAATGCAAAATAATACTGTTTATTATTGGAGAATAATGCCTAAGAACACCTGTGCTTCTGGAGAATATTCTCCTACATATAGTTTCCAAACAGGAATGAGTGATTGTTCTAGAACATACGAGGCGACAGATTTTTCATCAGCAAGCATGGATACTATCGCGGGTGTTACCGCTTTTGTTCCAATGAACGTCTTAGACAATATAATTATTGAGAAAATTATAGTAAATACAGATATTACCCACACTTGGCCGGGAGATTTAACAATTTCATTAGAGGCGCTAGAAAGTATAGAAGATAAAGTTGTTTTATTCACAAGCCCTTGTTCAACAGACGGTGTTCCGGATATCCAAAATATTACAATTGATGATGCGGCAGACGAGCTAGCGTGTAGTGGTGTTGTTCCCGCAATTTCAGGATCTGTTGCACCAGAAAACAACATGAGCCTCCCTTTTTATGGTAAAGATGCTTTTGGTATGTGGAAATTAGAGCTTTTCGATGCTAATGACGGCGACGGGGGACAGATAAATAGTGCGAGTATTACCGTTTGTGACTTGCAAACAAACACAAGCACACCCTCGCTTCAGCATTCAGATATCGTTGTTAATAAAAATACAAGTTATACAATTACGAATACAGACATGATTGCTACTTCAGACGAAGGGGGAGCTATACATATATATACATTACTAAGCGTTCCTAATAAAGGGAGTCTAGAGCTTAACGGGGTTGCTTTATTTATTGGAGATACTTTCCGGCAAAAAGAAGTAGGAAGAGGGTCTTTAAAATATATTAATACACAGACCGCTTCTTTTAACGATGAGTTTAAGGTAGATGTAATAAACGGAGTTAAAGGATGGTTGTCAGGTAGTATAATAAAAATAACAGAGGCGACATTAAGTTTAGATAGTAATACACTTCAAGGGGTTTCTTTTTGGCCTAATCCTGTTAAAAATATTTTTAATGTTAAAATTACAAATCCAGATGCTGAAAAAGTATTTATAAGTTTGTTTGACTTGCAAGGAAGAGAGATTCTACAAGTTTCTGAAGTGTCTAACGGCGCAACCTTCACAAAGGAAATAAATTTAAGAAACATCTCATCGGGTATTTATTTATTAAGTGTTCAACAAGGAAAGAAGAAGTCAATAAATAAGATTATAGTTTCTAATTAATTAGATTTAAATTTTAAATTAAAAAGCCAAAACAATTTGTTTTGGCTTTTTTTATTTTATAATTAGAAATTATAGCGGTTGTTGCTATGTCTATTATAAGTTGTTCTTTTAATTATTATCTTTAACCAAATTAAAATTTCTTTTTATGGAATATGGGTTTCTTTCAGTAATACCGCCAATTGTTGCTATTATTTTAGCTTTGAAAACAAAACAAGTTTATATAGCACTTTTGTTTGGTATTTGGTTTTCTTGGTTAATTGTAGAAGGCTGGAATCCGTTGGCGGGAACCTTGGCAATGATTGAGGGCATGGTAAATGTTTTTCAATCTAAAGGAAACACAAGAACAATTATGTTTAGCGCCTTGGTCGGTGCTTTGTTAATTTTTATTCAATATTCTAGAGGGGTCGAGGGTTTTATTAATATTATTAATAGAAAATTAGTAAAACTAGAAGAAAAGAAATCGGGGTACAGCAGGGTAATGGTTCAGGTGTTAGCAACATGTACGGGTTTGCTATTGTTTGTAGAAACAAGTATTAGTTCTTTAACTGTTGGTACTTTATATCGTCCTATTTTTGATAAATTAGGAATTCCGAGAGAAAAACTAGCTTATATAGCAGATTCTAGCTCTGCCCCATCTTCTATCTTAATTCCCTTTAACGCTTGGGGTGCATTTATTATGGGATTATTGTTAACACAAGGTATAGATCAACCATTTTCGGTTATGATAGCTTCTATTAAATATAATTTTTATCCATTACTGGCAATTGCTATTGTTTTCATTGTTATTCTTACTAAAAAAGATTTTGGGCCGATGAAAAAGGCTGAAAAAAGAACCAAAGAAACCGGGGCGTTAATGAATCCTAATTCTAAACCCATGGTTTCAGATGCCGTTACTTCGTTTCCGCCAAAAGAAGGAATTGAGGCCAAGGCCTACAATATGATTGTGCCGCTGTTGGTGATGGTTTTTATGATGCCAGTTAATTTAATTTATACAGGTTGGGGCGCTGTTGAAAACGCATCATCTTTGTTAAATCATGCTTCACAAGCTATCGGTCAGGGTTCTGGGTCCTCTTCTGTTTTATATGCGGTAATTACCGCTTTACTAGTTGCTATGATCATGTATTTCATACAAGGGATTATGAAGCCAAAAGAAGCGGTTACTTTAACCTTAAAAGGAATTAGCGAGCTCATGCCTTTAGCGTTGTTAATGTTGCTAGCCTTTGCTATTGGAGACGCTTGTAAGGTTTTAGATACAGGTAATTATGTTGCTAATATTACAGAAAGCTGGTTATCTCCTGAGTTATTACCTGCGGTAGTTTTTATAGTGAGTTCTTTTATTGCATTTTCTACAGGAACTTCTTGGGGAACTTTTGCAATTATGTTGGCAATTTCAATTCCAATGGCAAATATGCATGGTTCTGATATAACTATTATTGTTGCTGCAACTTTAGGTGGTGGAATTTTTGGAGACCATTGTTCGCCAATTTCAGATACGTCTATTATTTCTTCTATGGCATCTGCTAGCGACCACATAGATCACGTAAAAACACAATTACCATATGCACTTATTGGCGGCACGGTTACGGTTTTTATGTATTTAATAATTGGTTTTTTTGGGTGATACTATTACTCCGCTAAAATGCCTCGTTTTTTAATTTCATTAATCATGTGCAAGGCGCTTTCTTTAACCGTGTTTTCTTTGAAGAGAAATGTTTTTTCATACAATGTGTTTCCCTCAAAAAAAGTAACTTGAAAACGGTTATGTAGCTTGAATAACTCTGGTTGGATGTACTCAATTTTAGCAAAAGAGTTTGCTGGTAAAATAGCTAGCTTTTTGCGCAACAAAGAGGTTGTTTTTGTTTCAGAAAAACCCTGAGAAACAATTACAAGCATTTCTAAAGGCACGCTTTTATTGTTAATAAGGTAAACGTTCCAGTCATCAGTTTTATAAATATCGTTGTATTCATAAACCATTGCCATCTCTACACCGGTAACTTCTGGTATTTGTATGTCTTTTTTCAACTATGTAGTACTTATTTAAGAGTCTATATAATTTACCAAAGGGTATAAAAAGTTTCTTTAGAGACTACATCGCCATCACAATCATCAATAGTTAATGCTCCTTCACACAAACCACCAAATTCGTCTTCTTGCTTCTCTAAATCATATTTTGTAACCTTTCCGTTTTTATAAACTGTAATTTGTTTTAAAACCTCATCAGCATCATTCGTTTCAAAATACCAAGTAGAGGTTCCCCAACTTGCGTATTCATCGTCTCTTTCTTCATCCCAAATCTGTGTAAAGTAGTTCATTATATAACGGATTTAAATTGTTCTAAGAAACGTTTGTCATTTTCGTAAAACATTCTAATATCTGGTATTTGATACAGCAACATTGCAATGCGTTCTATTCCCATTCCAAAAGCATAACCAGAGTATTTTGTTGGATCTATATTTGCGTTTTTTAGTACGTTAGGGTCTACCATACCGCAGCCCATAATTTCTAACCAACCAGTTCCTTTTGTAATTCTATAGTCTGTTTCCGTCTCTAAACCCCAATAAATGTCTACTTCTGCACTTGGCTCTGTAAACGGGAAATATGAAGGGCGTAATCTAATTTTAGACTTTCCAAACATCTCTTTTGTAAAGTATAAAAGTGTTTGTTTTAAATCAGCAAAAGAAACATCTGTGTCTATATATAGACCTTCCACTTGGTGAAAAATACAGTGTGCTCTTGCAGAAATATCCTCATTTCTAAAAACCCTACCAGGAGAAATTGTTCTAATAGGTGGTTTGTTCTCTTCCATATAACGCACCTGCACAGAAGAAGTGTGTGTTCTTAATAAAATATCTGGATCTTGTTCAATAAAAAAAGTGTCTTGCATATCTCTTGCAGGATGATGTGCTGGGAGATTTAACGCCGTAAAGTTATGCCAATCATCTTCAATTTCCGGACCCTCAGAAACCGTAAAACCAATTCTATTAAAAACTTCAATAATTTGATTTCTTACTAATGAAATAGGGTGTCTAGAACCTAGATTAATTGGTTCAGACGGACGTGTTAAATCTCCATAAAAAGACTTATTACTTGAACTGCTTTCTAAAGTATCGGTTAATTCTGCAACTTTATCTTCTGCAGACTTTTTTAAAGTATTTAAAGCTTGCCCGAAATCTTTACGAGACGCAGGGTCTACATTTTTAAATTCCGCAAAAAGGTCTTTTAACAAACCTTTGCTTCCTAAAAACTTAATTCTAAATGTTTCTACTTCATCTTTGGTGTTTGCTTTAAAAGCCTGTACATCACCAATAAGCTCTTTTACTTTATCTAACATTTTCGGGTAAAATTAAGGTGCAAATTTAGTGTTTTTTTTAGCGCTTTATCTACCTAAAGTCAATAAAACAATATGTGCTTTCGAAATCGATTGAAATAAGGTGATTCGGGGAATAAATAATTATTGTTTTTTTAATTGCGGATTCAGAAATTAACTATCTTTGTAGCTCATAAATTTTATTAAATTCCTAAAAAACATGGCTAAAAAAGAAGAATTAAAGATAAATGAGTTTATGGAAATGGTTACAAAAAGAAATAACCATGAGCCAGAATTCTTACAGGCGGTGCAAGAAGTTGCAGAAACTGTAATTCCGTATATCGCAAATAACGATATTTATAGTGGAAAAAACATTTTACTAAGAATGGTAGAACCAGAAAGATTAATTTCTTTTAGAGTCTCTTGGGTAGATGATGCTGGTGAAATACAAGTAAATAGAGGGTATAGAATTCAAATGAATTCTGCAATAGGACCTTATAAGGGAGGTTTACGTTTTCACCCTTCTGTGAACGCTAGTATTCTAAAGTTCTTAGCTTTTGAACAAGTCTTTAAAAACTCTTTAACTACTTTACCAATGGGTGGAGGAAAAGGAGGTTCTGACTTTGATCCGAAAGGAAAATCAGATAATGAAATTATGCGTTTTTGTCACGCTTTTATGAGCGAACTATATAGACACATTGGACATAATACTGATGTTCCTGCTGGAGATATCGGTGTTGGATCAAGAGAAATTGGTTTTATGTTTGGTATGTATAAAAAATTAAACAATGCATTTACGGGTGTTTTAACTGGTAAAGGTGCGTCTTGGGGTGGTTCTTTAATTAGACCAGAAGCAACAGGATACGGCACAGTATATTTTGCACAAAACATGTTGTTGCGTAAAGACGATTCTTTTGAAGGCAAAAAAGTAGTAATTTCTGGTTCTGGAAACGTAGCGCAGTACGCTGCTGAAAAAGCGATAGAATTGGGAGCAACTGTTTTAACATTGTCAGATTCTGGAGGTTATATTCTAGATGAAGAAGGCATCAACACAGAAAAGCTGAAGCACGTAATGTACATCAAAAACGAAAAACGTGGAAGAATTAGTGAATATGTAGAGAAGTATCCAAAGGCAAAATTTATTGAAGGAGAAAGACCTTGGTCTGTAAAATGTGACATTGCTTTGCCATGTGCAACTCAAAATGAGTTAAATGGAGACGAAGCAAAAGCACTAATTGCAAATGGTTGTATGTGTATTTCTGAAGGAGCTAATATGCCTTCTACACCAGAAGCAATTCACGAATTTCAAAAATCAAAAATCTTATTTGCTCCAGGAAAAGCGAGTAATGCAGGTGGTGTTGCAACATCTGGTTTAGAAATGAGTCAGAATTCATTGCGTTTAAGCTGGTCTCGTAAAGAGGTAGACGATAAATTAAAAGATATTATGGAGGATATTCATGATTCTTGTGTAGAATACGGAGAAAACGAAGACGGAACTATAGATTACATTAAAGGCGCAAATATTGCTGGTTTTGTAAAAGTTGCAGACGCTATGTTAGCACAAGGTGTTGTGTAAGTGGTCTAGAATTTAAAGAAAAAATAATATAAACGCATCAAATTTTTTGATGCGTTTTTTTTGTATAGCTTATTTTTAAAAGTGATATTTACCAAACATATTTTTTATAAATGATTTTTATTTCTCTTTTTTTATTAGGATTTTTCTCCTCTTTTATAGGCTCTATAACACCCAGCATGTTAAATATGATGGCTTTAAAGATTAGTTTAGAAAAAGGAATAGAAGCAGCTAAAAAATATGCTCTTGGTGTTTCTTTAGTTGCAATTCCGCAATTGGTTATTGCTGTTGTTTTAACGAAGTATATTGCCAAAAACCCAACAATACTAGACACGCTAGAAAAGGCGGGAATTATTGTTTTTTTAGCACTGTCTTATTATTTTTTTAAGGAGTCCAAGAAAGGAAAGGCAAAAGTTTTAGTCATAAGGCCTAAAAAAGAAAACCCTTTTTTAGCAGGAGTTACTTTATCGCTTTTAAACATGTTTGCCATTCCTTTCTTCTGCGGATTTATTGTTGCTTTAGATTTTTTTAAACTTTTTAGTTTCGAGATAGTGCCCATTTTATTTTTTATATTAGGAACTGTAATAGGTACCTTTTGCATCCTTTTTTTATATGGAAAGTTTGCGAAGACCATCCAGCAAAAAACAGGAAAACTAACAAAAAACATTAATATAGTTTTAAGTGTTTTAACAGCTTTAGGCGCTGCTATTGCATTTATAAAACTATTTATTTAAAGTAAAATGCGCATTATAAAAAACATAATTATTGAAGGAGCACACAGAAAACCAATTGTAACAGATGTTTTTTATGAAGAAACAAGGCAACCAAAAAAAGTAGTTGTTTTTTGTCATGGATATAAAGGCTTTAAAGATTGGGGTGCTTGGAACTTAATGGCAGAAACCTTTGCAAAAGCTGGTTTTTTCTTTATTAAATTTAATTTTTCTTATAACGGCGGCACTGCAGAGACACCTATAGATTTTCCAGATTTAGAAGCTTTTGGGAATAACAATTATACAAAAGAATTAGACGATTTAGAGCGTGTTTTAGATTGGGCTTCTAATGGTTCTGATTATAAACAAGAAGTAGATATTCACAATATTTCAATTATAGGGCATAGTAGAGGTGGTGGAATTGTGCTCTTAAAAGCAGCGGAAGACAGCCGTGTTAAAAAAGTGGTTTCTTTGGCCGGGGTTTCAGATTATGAATGCAGGTTTCCAAAAGAATCGAATTTTCAAGAATGGGCTGAAAAAGGCGTTTTTTACGTGAAAAACGGACGAACTAAGCAAGAAATGCCTCATTTTTATCAATTTTATGAAGATTTTAATAAAAACAAAAAACGTTTAAATATCCAAAATGCTACACGAAACTTAAACATTCCACAGCTTATAATTCATGGAAATAAAGACACAACAGTTTCAATTAAAGAGGCCGAAAGCTTATATAAATGGAATCCGAAAAGCACTTTTAAGGTAATAGAAAACGCAGATCATGTTTTTAATGTTTCTCATCCCTGGAAAGAAGAGGCAATGTCTAAAGAGCTGCAAGGAGTAATAAATATTTGTGTTGATTTTTTAAACTAATTTTTTAAATAAAAATAAAACATTACAGATTCCAGTCTATTCAAGAATGACATCGAACATCTTTTTTTGTATTTTTGATAGATGGAATTGCTACCGCCTTTTAGAAAAATAATTCATGTAGATATGGATGCCTTTTATGCGTCTGTAGCAGAATTAGACAATCCAGAGCTAAGAGGTAAAGCTATTGCTGTTGGCGGAAGTGAAGAAAGAGGGGTGGTTTCTGCGGCAAGCTATGAAGCAAGAAAATTTGGCGTTAAATCTGCTATGAGCAGTTTTTTAGCCAAACAAAAATGCCCGCATCTTATTTTTGTAAAGTCAGATTTTGAACGGTACAAAGAGTTGTCTGTAAAAATTAGAGCAATTTTTTACGAATATACAGATCTGGTAGAGCCGCTTTCATTAGATGAAGCGTACTTAGATGTTACAGAAAACAAGAAAGGGAATCCGTCTGCAAATGACATTGCGAGAGAAATTAGAGAACGTATATACACAGAGACGGGTTTAAGGGCTTCTGCAGGAATTTCAATTAATAAATTTATAGCAAAAGTAGCATCCGATATTAACAAACCAAACGGACAAAAAACAATTCATCCAGAAGAGGTGCTTCAGTTTTTAGAAGAGTTGCCCGTTAATAAATTTTATGGTGTAGGTAAAGTTACGGCCTCAAAAATGTATAATTTAGGGATATTTAAAGGTAAAGATTTAAAGAAAAAACCTTTAGAAGAGTTGGTAAAGTCATTCGGTAAATCTGGCACACACTATTACAATATTGTGAGAGGCATTCATAATAGTGCTGTTAAACCAAATAGAATACGCAAGTCTATTGCCGCAGAAAGAACGTTTAGCGAAAACCTTTCATCAGAAATTTTTATGATAGAACGGCTAGATAAGATTGCCGATGAGTTGGAAAAGCGTATGAAAAAAACGGACACTAAAGGCAAAACTATTACTTTAAAAATAAAATATTCAGACTTTACGCAACAAACACGAAGCAAAACAAAGACAAATTTTATGCAAACTAAAAAGGAGTTTTTTCCCGTGGTAAAAGAGCTTCTGTATCAAGATAAATTAGTAAATTCTGTTCGTTTATTAGGCTTGTCTTTTGGAAACTTAAATACTGAAGAAATTGTTCCGTTTTGGGTGCAATTACAATTTGAATTCTGATAAGGCGCGCCGTTACAAAGTGCTGTAATAAAACAATCTATTTATAAGTTAACAGATTGCTTCATTCTTTGTAGAGACATAATTTATATTAAAAATGAATATTAAAACAATAAGAACTAATTCTAAAAACAAAGATTTTATTAACTTAGTTAAAGAATTAGATGCCTATTTAAAAATCACGGATGAAGATGAACATGATTTTTACAATCAGTTTAATAGTATAGATGTTTTAAAAGAAGTTGTTGTAACTTATGTGGACGAAGTTGCGGTTGGTTGTGCGGCGATTAAAAAGATTGACAATACTGTTGTTGAAGTGAAAAGAATGTTTGTTTTAAAAGAAAATAGAGGAAGTGGTGTTGCGCAAAAATTATTACATGAATTAGAAGGTTGGGCAATAGAGTTAGGGTACACAAAGTGTGTCTTAGAAACAGGAATAAGACAAATTGGAGCGGTGGAATTTTATAAAAAATGTACCTATAAAGTAACATCAAATTACGGACAATATATAGGCATGGAGAATAGTGTTTGTTTTGAAAAAGAGATTTAAATGAAGTATAGTTATTGGGAATTAAAAGAGTGGTTTTCTAACATTGATTTTACAATTGTAGGTAGTGGTATTGTAGGCTTAAATTGTGCTTTAGAATTGAAGAAAAAATACCCTGCAGCAAAAATTGTAATTCTTGAAAAAGGAATGTTGCCGCAAGGCGCAAGCACAAAAAACGCAGGTTTTGCCTGTTTTGGAAGCCTTTCGGAGCTGATAGATGATCTGAGTTCTCATACAGAACAAGAGGTGTATAATTTGGTAGAAAACCGTTGGAAAGGGTTGCAATTATTAAGAAGCAATTTAGGGGATAAAAACATCGATTTTCAACAAAACAAAGGTTTTGAGTTGTGTGATTCTGAAACTTTTTTTGAGGAGTGTATTTCAAAAAAAGAGGATATCAATAAATTATTAAAACCTATATTTAAGACGGATGTTTTTTCAGTTTCAGACAATACATTTAATTTCAAAAAAGTACACAATAGATATATTGTTAATAATTTTGAAGGTCAGATTGATACTGGAAAAATGGGATACGAACTAATACAGAAAGTGCAGAAATTAGGCGTTAAAATTTTAAATAACATTGCTGTTGAAAGTTTCACAGAAGACAATACAGATATTGAAATAACAACAGATAAAATTACCTTTAAAACAGCTAAACTTTTTATCGCAACCAATGGTTTTGCAAATAAATTATTAGAAGAAAAAGTCCAACCGGCAAGAGCACAGGTACTCATCACAAAACCAATTAAAAACTTACAAATAAAAGGAACCTTTCATTTAGATAAAGGGTATTATTATTTTAGAAATATAGATGACCGTATTTTATTTGGTGGTGGAAGAAACCTTGATTTTAAAACGGAAGAAACCTCTGAGTTTGGACAAACAGCAATTATCCAAAACGAATTAGAAAATATTTTAAAAACAACTATTTTACCAAATACTTCTTTTGAAATTGAACACAGATGGAGTGGGATTATGGGTGTTGGAGATCAGAAAAAAGCCATTGTAAAGCAACTTTCTAATCATGTTTTTTGTGGAGTTCGTTTAGGTGGAATGGGTGTTGCAATTGGCAGCTTGGTAGGTAAAGAATTAGCAGAATTAATAAATGAATAGAAAAGCTTTAGATATAATAGTTATTGGTGGTGGTCTTGCTGGTTTGTGCAATGCAATTCACTTATCTAAACTTGGTAAAAAGGTTTTATTAATTGAGAAAAATGAATACCCGAAACACAAAGTATGTGGTGAGTATATTTCCAATGAAGTATTGCCATATTTAGATTTTTTGGAGGTAAATCCGTTTGATTCTGGAGCTGTAAGAATTAATAATTTTCAATTGTCAACTACAAAAAGCAATATAATTTCGGCAAAGCTGCCTTTGGGTGGATTTGGGATTTCTCGGTATACACTTGATCTTGTTTTATCAGAAAAGGCAAAAGAAAACGGCGTTATAATTTTACAGGATACTGTTTTAGATGTTACTTTTTTAAAAGATTTTTTTCAAGTTGAAACAAAAGAGAATAATGTTTTTACTTCAAAAATAACGATTGGTGCTTTTGGCAAGCGCTCTTTATTAGATGTAAAAATGGCGCGCAATTTTATTCAGAAGAAATCGCCTTATTTAGGAGTTAAAATCCATGTAAAAGGAAATTTTAAGGAGGATTTGGTAGCGCTTCACAATTTTAAAGGAGGGTATTGTGGGGTTTCTAAAGTAGAAAATAGCGCAATTAATTTGTGCTATATTACAAATTACGCAACCTTTAAACAGTATAAAAATATAGAAGATTTTCAAGAACAAGTTGTTTTTAAAAACAATTATTTGAAAGAGATTTTTCATAATTCTGAAGCTCTTTTTGAAAAACCATTAAGTATTAGTCAAATTTCATTTGAAACCAAAAAACCAGTAGAAAATCATATTTTAATGTGCGGAGACTCTGCAGGAATGATTCATCCACTTTGTGGAAACGGCATGAGCATGGCCATTCAATCTGCGCAATTAGCGTCTAAATTGATTCTAAATTACTTTAATGGTGAGATTGAGACAAGAAAAGAACTGGAAAAGCAATATATTAGACAGTGGAATCGAAAATTTAGTTTGCGCTTGAAGGCAGGGCATTTTATTGCTATGCTGTTTAGAAAAGATACAATTGCATCCGTTTTATTGCAAATTTTAAAGAAACTTCCTTTTTTATTGCCTATTATAATTAAGCAAACTCACGGTAAACCAATGAAGATATAATGGATTTTTTCGTTAGCACAAAATACAGAACAGATAAAGAAGAACTAATGGATGATTTTTCTATTGGTGGCGATTTGTTGCGTGATACTCTAGATAAACTAGAAAACATAAACCGTTGGTTGGGCGGGAATTTAATGACAGTAAGGGCGTTAAAAAAAGTATTAAAAAACCATCCAAAAGAACAAGAACTAACCATTGCAGATATTGGTTGTGGGCATGGAGATATTTTACGAGATGTTGCTAAGTTCGGAAGAAAAAACGGCTATAAAATGAAGCTGATTGGTATGGATGCAAATCCGACAGCTATTGCTTACGCAAATGAATTATCAACTGAATTCTCTGAATTAAGTTTTAAAACAGAAGATATCTTTTCTGAAGAGTTTAAAAACAGAAAATTTGATGTGGTATTGGCAACATTGTTTCTACATCATTTCAAAGAAGAGCAATTGGTTTCTTTTTTAGGAAATACTTTAAAACAGACAAAAATAGCTGTTGTAGTAAATGATTTACACAGGCACAAGTTAGCGTATTATTTATTTATGTTGTTGTCTGTTTTTATAAAAAACAACATGATAATTGAAGATGGATTAACTTCTGTTTTAAGAGGATTTAAAAGAAACGACTTAGTGCGTATCTCAAAAAAATTAAAAGTAAAATCACAAGTTTCCTGGAAATGGGCGTTTCGTTTTCAATGGATTTTGAGGCGTTAAAAAGTAGAAAATTAGAAGTTTTTTTAGGAAAATTTAATTACAAAAATTATTGAAACCCCCAACGAAAAATGAAAGTAAAAATAACATCTGTTGCAAAACAACTTCCGAAATATTATAGAGAAACAAAAGACATTATACCTTTTGTAAAATTATGGATGCAAGATCAAGACCTTCGTTTTCAGAGAAAAGTTACCAAACTTTTTGAGGGTGCGGCAGTTGATAAAAGGTATTCTATTATGGATCCTGAAGACGTATTTGTAGCAACCTCTTTCGAGGAAAAAAATAATATTTACGCAAGAGAGGTGGTAATCCTAGGGGAACAGGCGCTTAAAAAGTCTTTAAATAAAGTAAATTTAAAAGCAACAGATATCGACTATATTATTACGGTGAGTTGCACTGGTATAATGATTCCTTCTATGGATGCCTACCTAATTAATTCATTGCAAATGAAACAAGATATTGTGCGTTTACCTGTTACAGAAATGGGTTGTGCTGCAGGTGTTTCTGGTATTATTTATGCAAAGAATTTTTTAAAGGCGAATCCGAATAAACGAGCAGTCGTAATTGCTGTAGAAGCACCAACGGCAACGTTCCAATTAGATGATTATTCGATGACAAACATTGTAAGTGCTGCTATTTTTGGAGACGGAGCATCTGCAGTAATTTTGTCTTCTTACGAAGAAGATAAAGGGCCAGAAATTATAGATGAAGCGATGTATCATTTTTATGACGCCACAAGTATGATGGGTTTTAATTTGGTAAACACAGGTTTACAAATGATTTTAGACAAGGAAGTTCCGAAGAAGATTTCAGATCATTTTCCAGCAATAGTTCATCCTTTTTTAGAAAGAAATAACTTGACAATTGAAGATATAGATCATTTAATTTTTCATCCAGGAGGAAAGAAAATTGTGCAAACTGTAGAAGATTTATTTGGTGCTTTAGGAAAGAATATAGATGATACAAAAGAAGTTTTACGCTTGTACGGCAACATGTCTAGCGCAACAGTTTTATATGTTTTAGAGCGTTTCATGGATAGAAATCCAGCCAAAGGAGAAAGAGGCTTAATGTTAAGTTTTGGACCAGGGTTTTCTGCACAACGTATTTTATTAGAGTGGTAAAATTATTAAAATGAATCAAGATCAAATTATAAAAAATTTACCCTATCAAAAACCTTTTCTGTTTGTTGATGAACTTACAGAAATTTCAGAAACTGGTGTTTCAGGAAATTATACCTTTAAAGAAAGCGCATTCTTTTATGAGGGTCATTTTAAGGAAAACCCGATAACTCCAGGTGTTATTTTAACGGAAACCATGGCACAAATTGGCCTTGTTTGTTTGGGAATATTTTTACTAAAAGATAAAATTTCAATAAGTGTAAAACCACAAATAGCCTTAACATCTAACGTAGTTGATTTTTATGTACCCGTTTTACCAAATGAAAAAGTAACCGTAATTTCAGAAAAAGAATATTTTAGATTTAACAAGTTAAAGTGTAATGTAAAAATGATAAATTCTAAAGATGAACTGGTTTGTAGAGGAACTATTTCTGGAATGATTATCGTAAAATAAAATACTGAAATGAATTCATCAGAAGTTAAAAACAGAGTTGTAATTACCGGTTTAGGCGTTGTGGCGCCCAATGGCGTTGGTTTGCCAGCGTTTACAAATGCGATAAAAACAGGAACTTCAGGAATTACCTATCATCAGAATTTAAAAGACAAGGGCTTTTCTTGCTGTATTGGCGGAATTCCAATTATTTCAGAAGAAAAAAAATTAGAATATTTAACACCTTTACAATTGCGTGGGTTTAATAGTACCTCCATTTTATATGGCTGTATGGCAGGAATGGATGCTTGGAAAGACGCCGGTTTTTCTGTTGATGACGATTCAGAATTAGATTATGATTCAGGGTTAATTTTTGGAACAGGAACTTCGGGAATAGAAAAGTTAAGAGAGGCTATTTATAAAATAGATGACCAGAATGTGAGGCGCTTAGGAAGTACCTCTGTGGTGCAAACAATGGCAAGTGGAATTTCAGCATATTTAGGTGGAATCCTTGGGTTTGGGAATCAGGTTACAACAAATTCATCGGCTTGCACGACAGGAACAGAAGCTTTGCTGTTGGGTTTTGAGCGTATTAAAAACGGGAAAGCAAAACGAATGCTTGTGGGTAGTTCTAGTGATAGCAGTTTGTATACTTGGGGTGGTTTTGATGCAATGCGGGTGATGTCCTACAAGCACAACGAAACACCAGAGAAAGGATCAAGGCCAATGAGTGCAACTGCAGCTGGTTTTGTTCCAGGAAGTGGCGCAGGAGCACTGGTTTTAGAGTCCTTAGAAAGTGCTTTAGAGCGGAAAGCCACTATTTACGCCGAGGTTTTAGGGGGAAATATTAATTCTGGCGGACAACGAAAAGGCGGAACCTTAACGGCTCCAAACTCAGAAGCGGTTCAGAAATGTATTACAGATGCGGTATTAGACTCAGGCATATCTTCATCGGAAATAGATGTAATTAATGGGCATTTAACAGCAACGTCAAAAGATTCTTTAGAAATAGAAAATTGGACAAAGGCACTGCAAAGAAGAGGAACGGATTTTCCGTATATTAATTCTTTAAAATCGATGGTGGGACATTGCTTAGCTGCTTCTGGAGCCATAGAATGCGTAGCAGCTGTTGCACAAGTTAAAGGGCAATTTGTATTTCCAAATATTAATTGTGATGATGTACATCCAGAAATTTCAACACTGATTTCTAATGATAAAATTCCAACTCAAATGATTGAAAAAAACATTACTATTTTAGCAAAAGCAAGTTTTGGCTTTGGAGATGTAAATGCGTGTGTTATCTTTAAAAAATATTCAAATTAATATGACAAAAGAAGAAATTATATCAAAATTAACAACAATTGTAAAGCCTTATGTTCAAAATGAAGAGGGTTTTAAAAACTTAAATGAAAACACAGATTTTATAAATGATTTAGAAATAAACTCTGCAAATTTAGTAGATATTATTTTAGATGTAGAAGATGAGTTTAACATAGAAATAGACAATGATTCTATGGAGAAAATGCTCTCTGTAAAAGCAACTATAGAGATAATACAAACAAAAATAAATGCATAATATTGGCAATGATATTGTTGATTTAAAACTAGCTAAAACCGAAAGTAATTGGGAGCGAAGAGGTTTTTTAGAGAAACAATTTACCCAAAAAGAACAAGGTGAAATTTTAAATTCCGAAAATTCTTTTTTAAAAGTTTGGTTGTTTTGGTCTATGAAAGAGGCTGCCTACAAGTGTTATACTCAAAAGGTTAAAGAACGTTTTTTTGCTCCTCAAAAATTTGAGTGTACTATAACTTCTAAAGACAGAGGAATCGTGGTTTTTGAAGAAAACATATTTTATACAGTGTCTGTTTTTAATGCATTTTACATGTCTACAATCGCTAGAGAAAAAAAGGAAGAAACGGTCATTTTTTCTGCAATTGGTTTGCCAAGTGCAATAGATTTAGATTTGAAAATAAAACTAGCCGCCGAAACAGGTGTTTCAGTTGAAGGTATAGAGAAAAGAAAAACAACAATTGGTGCGCCACTTTTTTATTACCAAGAAGAATTATTAATAAAATCATGCTCAATTTCTCATCACGGAAAATACGCAGCGTATGCTTTTAACTTAGATTCTAAATTCTAATATATTTATGAGACATAAAATAATATTAATTGTTTTTGTATTGGGAGCTTTGACTTGTTTTTCACAAGAGTTGGTGCAAGACAAAACAGCCTCTAAAATTACATTTACAATAAAGAATTTTGGATTTAATGTACCTGGTAACTTTAATCAATTCATAGTTTCCAGTAATTTTAGCGCAAGTAATTTAAAAGGAAGCTTTTTGAATGCAAAAATAAGCGTAGCATCCATATTTACAGATTCAGAAGCTAGAGACGAACACCTTTTAGAGTCAGATTATTTTAATATTAAAAAGTATCCGGAGATCGTATTTGAATCAAACGCAATAGAGAAAATAACGGCCTCTAAATATTTATTAAAAGGATTTATAACGATTAAAGGAATCAAGAAAAGGATAGAAACCACATTGAATGTAACTACATCTAAAACGACAGTAACATTTTTGACTGATTTTTCTTTAAACAGAAGAGACTTTGATGTGGGTGGTAGCAGTTTTGTGCTTTCTAAGGAAGTGAATATTAAAATGAAGTATGTTGCAACTAAAAATTAAAGAAGCGCTTTTTAGCCAATGTGAAGCATTTGTAAACAAGCGTTCACAAACAGTGGAAGCCGTGCTATCTTCGAATCAAAAAGCATTGCAATCTGAGACAAAGAGTTCTGCTGGAGATAAGCATGAAACGGGCCGTGCAATGTTACAGTTAGAAATGGAAAAGGCGGGACAGCAATTATCTGGAATTGCTCAAATGAAAGTTGTCTTATCGAAAATAGATGTTTTAAAATCATCAAAAAATGCGTGCTTAGGAAGCATTATCATTACAGATAAGGCGCGGTATTTTTTAAGCCTTTCTGCGGGGCAACTAGTGGTTGCAGATAAAAGCTATTTTGCCGTTTCTGTATCTTCACCTATTGGTAAATTACTCTTAGGGAAGCAAGAAAATGACGTGATTTCTTTTAATGGTAAAAAAATTGTAATTAATGAGATTGTTTAAATGAAAGGGTTTGTTTACTGTTTTTTTAGTAGCCTTTTTTTGATTAAATGTAAAGTTTGTTTGTCTATTAGTATTATTTGTTTTACATTTGTTTGAATTTAAATTAGTAAGCTATGAATGTACGGTATCTGTTTCCCAACAAATTTAAGAACATTGGTTGGTTCATTCTCATTCCTTCTGTAGTCATTGGGTTAGTAACTCATATTTTAGACTACGAACCTATTCTTTTGGACTTTAATGTCCCTGCTATTTTTATTCAAGAGTTTCTTGGCGACAAGCATTTCATCGGAATTGTGAACAACAACATTTTAAATGAAATATTGGGTGTTTTAACGATTGTAAGCTCATTATTAGTTGCTTTTTCTAAAGAAAAATCAGAAGATGAATATATTTTAAAAATTAGGCTAGAATCTTTAGTTTGGGCTGTTTATTTGAATTATGCGATTCTTTTAATATCGCTTCTATTCATATTCGATTTGTCTTTTTTATGGGTTATGCTTTTAAATATGTTTACAATTTTACTATTTTTCATCATTCGGTTTAACTGGCAGATTTCTAAACTTAAAAAATCCGTTTTTTATGAAGAATAGTATTAAAGTTGAGAGAGCAAAAAAAAACATTACGCAAGCTGATTTGGCGAAACTAGCAAAAGTTAGTAGACAAACAATTAACGCAATGGAGTTGGGAAAATATGTTCCATCAACTGTTTTGTCTTTGAGATTAGCACAAATTTTTGAAGTCGAAGTAAGTCAGATTTTTACTTTGGAAGAATCCGATTAGATTATATTGCTACCAACGTGTTTGTATATGAAAAGTAGCGGATTTTCAGCACTATTTTTTCAATTTATAACTGACCTTTATTTTATTATTTATATTTCGTTTAAGCACTAAAGCAGCTATTTTTTATATACGTTGTTCTATGTAGTTCTTGTTTTTTTACTTATCGCTACCTTAAGACCAATACTCTTTTATAAACAAATGAATCATTATCTAAGGTAATTTGTAATATATACATACCATCGGTTACTTGAGATAAATCTAATGCATTATCAGCTTCCCATAAATTACTTATTATTTGACCCGTTGTTGAATATAATTGTAAAGTCTTTATTTGAGAATTATTATCCGTTAAATTAATATAGAGTTTTCCTGAGGTTGGATTTGGAAAAATAATTACATCATCTTTATTTACTTCTGTTAAATTAAGGATTGAAAATTCAGCAGTGGCTAAGCATCCATTAAAATCTAAAACTGTTACAATTTGAGTATTACCTGATATTTCAATATTAATGTCGTAAGGTGGAGTGCCTCCTGTTACTATAACTTCATCATCAATAAGTTCAATAAGTATATTATCAAACATACAGCAAATTTCTGAGGTACTAATGTCAGGATCACCCGATGGATAATACAAGTCTATTATATCTAATAGGGTGGAGGTTCTTACAGATGCTTCCCCCATAGTATAGGTAAGTGACTTTTGGTAATGCCAGCCCACTCCATAATCTGGATTGGCACTTGGACCCGAGCTGTACAACTCAGGATATACTGAAAGCGCATAGTCTATAAACGAATCATTATCTGTTGGAATTAGATTGAGGTACTCCTGCAGTCTATTATAAATAATTAATGATTCCGGAATATCATTTTCATTGAGTGCATCTTGCAAAACTGCAGGGTCTTGAGGTAGAATTCCAAAAACATGAAATAAAGGACGAAGATCTTCAGCAGCTGCAATTGACATTTTTAAAATTCGGGTATCGATGTCTTCTCCATAGTCGATGCCATTTTCAGAATCGATAAATTCCTTCTTCCAAAAATTTCTATGTGAACACCAGCCTATAAGATCAACTATTTCAAAGTAATGTGCATAGCCTCTATGTTGGTATCTTACCTCGTTTGTTGTAGAGTTAGAAATATCTCTTTCTGTGCCAAAACTATTAGACACCAACCTATGCGTTGCCGATTTATCAATATCAAAAGTGTTGGGTACAAAACTATACTTTACGGCTTCGTTTAAATCTTCACCCAAACCATAATTCAAGGCCATTATATAAGGGAAGTTCACCAGTGCCTCTACCTCACCAGGAAACTTTGAAACATTTACAGAATGCCCATATTCATGAAAATTTGTTTCATATCTAGGCCCTGGTCCGTCAATAAAATAAGCATTGCCAGGCACATTAGAATAGTTTATCGGTGTGTTTGACATTGGATAACCAATTGAATAGGCACCTCCCCTTATAAGAACATCATTAATCATGTATAAATCGTGCTTATCTGGAATTATTTGCCTGCTTAAAATAGAACTTATGGCTTGTAATGCTGTATCCCAATCCTTTAATGTTTGCATAAGGTCATATTCTCCGGGCACAATAGCATGTTTGGGAATGGTGTACATCACATTGTCTGTTTCAAATACAGCCCAAGGTGCAGGTTTTTCTAATTCCGTATCAAAATCCGGGGATTCATAAAATGATTTTAAGGAATAAAAGGGCGCTTCAACCGCGTTACCGATCGTAACTTCTACAATACCTTGTGTTGCTTCATAGGGTACTAATATTCCAATTGCACCTCCCAATGGATTGAAAACTTCTATGGTAGTTGAATTTATTGCAAACTTCTTAGAAATACGATCTAATCGTTTTAAAGTAGGTTTATTGGAAAGATCCCATTCATGTGCACCTATTCTAATATAATAATCTTGTCCAACCATGCTACTAGGTACCGTAATTGTTGCTATACTTCCAGGGGCTAAATACATTCCTGTTGGACGAAAAGCATGTGCTGTGCCATCTCCATTGATGTCATAATAAGGATTGATGCCCTCTGGGTCTTCAAAATTAGCTCTAATCAAAACTGTATTAGTCACAGAAGGGTCAGTAGGAGGGTCTAGTTCTCCAGGGAAGCTTACACAGGAATTAAATTTAATACCCTCAACTAATTCTGGATATTGGGTGTGCACTTCAGGAGTAAATACGAAATCAAATATACCTTGCTGGAGTGCAACCATCGCTCTTTCTAAATTAAGACTTGGAGATTCTAAAGGATCTCTAGGAAAGCCATTTTCGGTATTTGCTGTTGTAAATAAAGGACCAATTATAGCGTCGTAATCTGCTATCACACTTTGTGCTTGTATGATAAGAGCCTCACTGTTAGCAAATTGATCTGCATAGATATAAAAAATATTTTTTAGTTGATTTAGTTCATCGTCGGTAAGTGTTATGACTCCATTAATATGATCTTGTAATTTATCTAAGGAATTAAATAATACCTCACTATTAAAAGGAATTGGTTTAACCCAAACTCTATGTATTGTGCTGTGCTCAAAATAGATAAGGGTTTCATCAGTATTTCTTACATTGTCTACATTCCAACGATTACCAGAGTTGACTTCCCAAGAATTTTCATTAAAACTCCAAAAAGGGCCGCTTATAAGCACGTTATTATTATTGCTTGAGGAGTCATCTGTAGCGTTTTCTGGGAGATTGGCAGTATGATCATCCCTGTGAATGTTCATATACTTTATTTCTGGGGTAAATGAATCTCCTGTATTGGATTGAAATCTCCCAAGAACAGGACTTTCAAAATGAATTTTTCTGGTATGATGTGAAGTTTCTGCTTCCCATCTAAGCCATAATTCATTATCTGGGATACTTGCAGCAAAATCCTGTGCTCCATGTCCCCACTTACTAGCGTCTCCACTTAAATCAGTTCCTAATGGGCTATCATCAAAAATGGGCAAGTCATTTCCAAGCTGGATGACATTCAAATTTGGATTTGTACCTCCTTCATGATGGTATTGCATCCATAATATCCAACCGTCTTCGTCTATATATCCTTGAAAATTACCATTTCCAAAGTTAAAAGTATAGGCACCTTCATCTAGACTTTGAGCATCAGTAAGACTGGTGATTTGGCCTGTTAAAGAAAATGGAATTGCAATTACTGATAGTAAAAAAATGAAACTTAATATTTTTTTCACAAGATGTTATTTTGAGACAAGATCATTCAACTCTTTTTTATAAAGTTAGTTAGGAGATGGTAATTTCTTCGCTGAACATGGTAACTGTTGTTTTATTATTGCATAGAACGTGTTTGTTTAAGGTTAGTTGCGTTTTTTAAGCGAATAATTTAGTAAATAAAAGACGAACTAAGAAAGTCCATTTGGACTTTCGTAAGAAGGCGATTAGCTAGCAATAAATTATATACGATGTTGCCAGTAGTATTTTTAGTAAATAAAACACTAACCAAGAAAGTCCGCTAGGACTTTCGCAAGTATACACTTATTAGCAATGAATTATACACAGTGTTAGCTGTAGTTTTTATTTATTTTAATTCAGTTACTATTCTATTAAATTGTTTATCTGTTAAAACAGGTTCAAAGTATTTTATATAATCATTTAATTCTCTCAGCAGTTTTACACTCACGTATTTAAATTGACCACTCGGTTTATTATTAATCATTACGATAAGATTTCGAATCGGAACTCTTTGTTCTCCCCAATGGTGTTCTTCTAAAGTTATATTTTCCGAAATGTAGACAAAAAGAGCAAAATTCGACCTTTCAATTTGTTCAATTGGTGACCTTAGGCTAATAGTGTTGACAGATGATTTACTCCAGTTTTTTGTTTCTATCACAAAAATTCCTGCTTTTGAAATTAGAAGATGGTCAATTTGTACAGAGTATATTCTCTGATTCTGTTTTTTGTAAAAAATTGGACGAGAAAAACTCAAATTGAAATCATTAATTAAAACATAATCATCTGAAAGTTTCTCAATTTCTTTAACAACTAAATTTTCTCCGATTGCTCCTGAAATTAGTTTTTTTGAGTTTTCTAAGACATTTCGAGTATATTCTAGTTTTTTAATTTCAGATTTTGATCTTTTTTCAATCAATTTTTGTTTTTCAGTTTCGTATTTTTTTATGAAATGTTTGTCATTTTTAATATTTCTAGTGATGTCATTTACTGTTAAACTTATTAGTTTCGTTTTGTTTTTTGCAAAATAATTAGATTGATTTCTTAAGAAATATAGTCTTATCCTTGAGATTAGTTTTTTTAGTAAATGAGCATCTTTAGCATTAATAGAATCAATTTTTGTGTGTAAAATAGAAATTTGATTATCTATTTTTTTAGTTTCTAAATTGATTTGTTCAGATTTGTCCTGTATTCTTTGTTTTAAGTTAGTATTCGTTTCAAAATATTCTTTTTCGAGTTTATCAGATGCATTGTTAAGAATTACGAGTCTTTCTGAATTATAATTTGACAAAAAATCATTAATTCCTTTTACAGAATTGAATCTGGTAATTCCATTATTCTCCAATTCAGATTTTAGGGATTTCAGTGATTCTATTTTGCCAATTATTCTTGCCATTTACGGATTTTCTCAAATTACTGCCAACGTGTTTGTGTATGGAACGTAGCGTGTTTAAATATGCTTCCGTTTCAGATTATGCACTTAGCCAAATATAAATATTTTGCTTTTATTTTTTAAGTTTTAAACGCCAAATTTTATATTTGACGGAACTTTGTAAATAAGCGACTAATTACGGGTTTAGCATTTAAAAGCTCTGTTTTATTCACTTTGTTAGCAACTGGTTTCATCACTATTCTCCTTGCCTAAAATTAGAATTTAGTGATTATAAGTAGTTTCATTCACCCAATGAAACTTTCGATTGATTAATCTAAAGTCAGATTTGGGTTTTCTATTAAATAGAATGAATAGGGAATCACCGTCCATAGACCCAAACAATTCCAGATGTTGAGGAGTGATAAATGTATAAGAAAAAC
>FUWD013182196.1_pt1 | contig 23088 bp, 22 predicted proteins | sample 1063281 | NCBI WGS metagenome assembly FUWD01 (sample SAMEA79048168, study PRJEB19326) | metagenome | biome: marine | reverse complement strand
CGGACAATTTTCAGCGCCTCACCCAAATTCTCGTCATTGAGTGTTCGCATGCCCTGCAAATATTGTCGAGCGTCCCGGAAACCGCGAGATAGGATCTCAAGCACGTTTAACGCCTCCAGTGTAAAATTTACCTCAAAATATTCTGTTTAACATACCAGTGTAGAAATTGTAAGGGTTTTCTTTATCTTGATCGTGCGTTCCTTTTTTGTTATAGCTTGGTCAAAATAACAGCCGAATTTTAAGATTAAAGTCTGGAACTCAAATGACCACACAATTAAAAGCATTTCATTGCAGCACAAAAATTTATTCGGGTCGAGGTTCAATATCGTCGCTGGGGACAATCGCCAAAGAGTTAGGATCTGAAAAGTGTCTTCTTGTAGCGGACCCCGAACTTGAACAGCATGGCATCATTGAACTTGCCAGGCGGGCCCTTTCCGAAGTCGGGATTCACGTTGAACTCTCGTTAAGAGTTGAACCTGAGCCTTATCTGGATAATGCGGATGATGCTGCGGAAGTTGGCAGAAACTTGCAGGCAGACCTCGTAGTAGGCCTGGGAGGCGGTTCCTCCATGGACACAGCGAAGGCAGCGGCAGCCCTTGTAACCAACAAGGGTAAAGCCGGGGACTATGTTGGCCTGAATATGGTCCCGATCCCTTCATTGCCAACGGTTATGATTCCTACCACGGCTGGGACAGGCGCAGAGGTAACATTCACGGCAGTTTTTACCAATCGCGCCACAAGCGTCAAAGGAGGAATTAACAGTCCGTATCTTTTTCCGACTGTAGCCCTGCTTGACCCGGAACTCACGTTGTCATTGCCGCCCCAAGTGACTGCTTTTACGGGAATGGATGCGCTCACCCATGCTATAGAGTCGGTTACCAGTCGTTCATCTACCGTTTTCACGGAATCCCTTAGCCTGACATCGATCAGGCTCATTTCAGAGAGCCTTCGAACAGCCGTTTATAACGGAAACAACATTGAGGCCAGAGAGAAAATGTTACTTGGCAGCCTCTTTGGGGGCATGGCCCTGGCTGATGCTGGTGTTGGAGCTGCGCACGCTTTGGCGTATCCCTTGGGAGGAAATTACAGAATTCCGCATGGTTTGGCCAACGCGGTCCTTATCCCGCATGTCATGCAGTTCAACCTGCCGGCTGCTGTAGATTCATTGGCATTGGTGGCATGGAGTATGGGTGAATCTGTTGATGGACTTTCCCCGAGATGGGCTGCTCAAAATGCGGTAGACGCTGTACGGGCGCTTGCCGACGATATCGGAATACCTAGCTCGCTCAGTGATTTAGGCGTACCAATGGCTGATATTCCGATGCTAATTGATAGCGCTCTTAAAGTTACCCGTCCGGTTGAAAATAATCCACGGACGCTCGGACCTTCTGAGGCCCGTTCGATCTACGAAAACGCCTTCGAAGATTAGAATAAGAAGCGCCAGGAAACATTAGGCAAACTTACCACAGTAATTGAATTAATCCTTATAACATAAGGTCACTTCAGGAGACATCTATGCCTGGTTTTGAACTGATAGGAGACAGAGAACGAAAGCACGTGAATGACGTTCTGGACACCGGTATACTGTTCAGGTATGAATTCCCGAATGAAAGAAAAGGAATTTATAAAGTAAAAGATTTTGAGAACGCATTCTCAAAATTCGTTGGGACAAAGTTTGCGCATGCGGTCACTTCCGGAACATCCGCCCTGAAGGTTGCGCTTGTCTCATTAGGGGTAAAACCGGGGGATGAAGTTTTAACCCAGGGGTTCACGTTTGTGGCGACATTCGAAGCAATTATTGAGTGTGGCGCAATACCTGTTCCTGTTGAAATAGATGACACGCTGAACATGGATCCCCAGGACCTGGAAAATAAAATATCCCCCAGAACCAAGGTTATAGTTCCAGTGCACATGCTGGGTGGCCCCGCCAGAATGCGTGAAATCAAGAGGATAGCCGCAGGGCAGGGGGTAAGGGTCCTTGAAGATACTGCGCAGGCTCTCGGGGGTTCGGTAGACGGCAAGATTACAGGTAGTATAGGGGACTGCGGTACTTATTCATTTGATTTCTACAAAACGATCACAACCGGGGAAGGTGGTATGATCGTAACGGACGATCCCGACATATATAAAACCGCTTCCGAATACTCAGATCACGGACACGATCACAATCCAGACGTGGGGAGAGCGCTTGAGGGGAGAAGCTTTCTTGGTTTCAATTACCGAATGAATGAATTCCAGGGAGCAATTGGTTTGGCGCAGATGGAACGATTGCCTGATATACTGAAAGTTCAGGACCGAAATCACTCCATTATTATGGAGGCCGTGCGTCAGGTTCCGGGCGTCCAGATGAGGGCAACTCCTGAAGACTCCAGGGATAGCCACACTCATGTTTGTTTCTTCTTTCCCCAAGGGTCTCATGCTCTTGAATTCCACAGGAAGGTTTCTTCCAAAGGAATCGCCGCCATCAGCTTTAAGAACAACCTGTGGCACTTCCTTGGGAATTGGGAGCACCTGATTAACATGAAGACAGCATGGCCGGGTAATTTTCCATTCGGAAAGCCATATTACAATGAAAAGATTCAATATTCGTCTGACACTTTGCCCATAACGGCTAAATGGCTTGAACGACTCATTGTGATTCCTGTTTCCCTGCGCACAACATCTGAAGAAGCGGAGCGCATTGCAGGGGAATTACGTCAAAGCGCCATTGAAACCCTAGGATAACGGCTACTCAAATGGACCTGTAAAATATTTCCACTCTAATGCGGCCTCAGTAAAAATAACCGCCTGGACATTTAAGATGGAAAAGATCATAGGATTCATTCCTGCCCGGGCCGAATCATCCAGGTTTCCGGGTAAACCTCTATCTGACATTCTCGGAAAACCCATGATAGTGAGGGTTCTCGAAAGAGCTCAATCGTGCGCGATGTTGACAAGCGTCCATGTGGCCACAGATTCAAAACCTATATTTGAAGCTGTTTCTGACCACGGAGGCAAGGCTATCATGACGTTTGAGACCCATGCTTCAGGCTCTGACAGAGTCGCAGAGGCTGCCAGACATCTCAACCTGGCGCCATCGGATGTTGTCGTCAACATTCAGGGAGATCAGCCTTTGTTCGATCCTGAAATGATAAATCAGGTAGTCGAACCACTGATAGAAGATCCATCCATCCCTATGAGCACTTTGATATATAAAATCCTTAGAGAGGAAGAAATCCATCACCCAAATGCGGTAAAGACTGTATTTGATGTAGAAGGATTCGCCCTTTACTTTTCCAGATCCACCATACCTTTCTGTAGAAAGGCCAATGAACATCATGCGTATTACAAGCATCATGGAATTTACGCATTCAGGCACGACTTCCTTCAGATGTTCAACAGACTCCCAATTGGAAAATGGGAACGCGCTGAGGGACTGGAACAGCTCAGGGCATTGGAAAATGGTTTCAAGGTTAAAGTGGTGGTCACGGATAAGGACTCAATAGAAGTGGATACCAGGGAAGATCTCGAAAGAGTCAGGAACGAATACCAACTTTGTGGCGTAATCTGAACTGATCCAACAATTATGGACAATTCGTATAGACTTTTTGACTCAGTGATGCAATATTAAATTGAAATTGGGAGATCATTTGTTTATATGATCGTTTCTGATTAATATATATGTGCTGTCAGAGAGGAGAGACAAATTAAGTGAGCCGAGATGACAACGTAAAAGTAGAAGGAACTGTGGTCAAGGTGCATTCAGGAGGCATGTATCAGGTGGAAACTGATGACGGCAAAAGCATCCGAACCAAACTATCCGGAAGGATGTCCCGTTTCAGAATAAAGGTTCTCCTGGGAGATCGTGTAACCGTGGCCTTGTCTCCCTACGACCTCAGTCACGGGCTCATCGTTTATCGCGGGAAATGAATCTGGGCTCATAGCGGATTCAGGGGTAATTTTACAATCCAGACCTTCCCCCCTAATTTGCAATCAGCGTAGCGTAATTTGTCCCACTTCCCACCTATAACAGAAAACAGGGTTTTATCAGTAGGTTAAGTATCATAAAAACGTATTGAGCGCCATCCTTGGTTTAGGCCATCAGGCATAACCACGCTGATAAAATCTGTTTCGCACAGGCTATTTCAGCAAAATTCAACTGGTCGGAATTCTGGAGGAGTGTTCATGGATATCCAGTTTCTTGGGACCGGCAGCGCATGGAGACTACCGGAGTATTCATGCAACTGCCTGATATGCAAGAAGATGAACGAGCTTGGCCAAGAGCGCACAAGAACATCTATTCATGTAACAACTTCATTCAGGATACTTATAGACCCGGGTCCGGACCTTTTAACTCACATGAAGCGCTACAATCTGGACCGCCCGGATATGGTGTTGATCACCCATGAACATGGAGATCACTACCTTGGTATGGATGAACTCCTGGTATACAGAAGAGCCCGTGAACGAAATGACTGGCAACCGATTCCGGTGTATGCCACGGACATTACATGGAGAATTGTTCAGGAGCGTTTTGGTTACCTGGTTGGATCGCTCATTGAGAAAAGAATCTGTGAACCAGGGGTAGCAATGTCATTTGGGGATACGGAAATCGTCCCTTTCAAAACAGTCCACGGTCCTACAGCGAGCGGCTCGGTGGGATACCTGATTCGCCAGATGACCAAAGGTTCAGTTCGTTGCAAAAGTCTGATCTACACATCCGATTTTGTCGAAGTAGAGACTGAAATACCTGAAATGTACGAAGCTGACGTTCTGGTGATTCAAAGTCACTGGCTAAATGAACCCGTGGAAAACCGTCCCTTCCACATGAGCTTACAAGCGGGATTGCGTTTTATTCAAAAGTGGAAACCGACCAAACAGATTTTCCTGGTTCACATCTCCGGGGGAGATCAAGTACCGGGAGACCCTCAAAATAACACGGTTAAAAAGGCCCCACCTAAGGAACCGATGAAAGCCCCTGGAACGAATGCCGTTTACCCCGTTCCGCTTTGTCAGGAAGATTGGGACGCTTTGTTGAACAGGATCTCGATTGACTATTCTATCCCTTGTAAAATGAGTGTTCCCAGAGACGGAGACGTTTTTTCCATTTAACTCGAAGAAATATTCGTTAGAGTAGTACTCGACTATTGCAGGACTATTGCGCCCTCCAAAAATTGACACTCCCCAAAAGTTGTGGTTGTTACATTATGTAGTTTCATAACGAAAATATACATACTTGAGGAGTTTGTCATGACGGAAGACCTGAAAGCTAAAACAGCTAAGACAGCCGGCCTTTATTTTGAAAACTATGTTGGAGAAAGACCGTTTGATCTTTGGCGGTCCTTTGACAAGACTATGGCCAGAGACCTTTCAATGTTCATAACTGGCCAGATGTACTCACGAGAAAAAATACCTCATAATATCAGACAATTGGTCACTGTAGCGGCGCTGACAGTCCTGGAAAGGAATGAGGAACTGAAACTCCACATTAACGCCGCCCTGAATGTAGGTTGCAAGCCACTTGAGATTGCCGAGGTAATCTTTCAGTGTTCGATTTATGGAGGAATGCCGGTGATGAACCAGGCGCTGAAGGTACTTAGGGAAACACTTATCGAAAGAGGACTCTGGCCTATTAATCCAGAAGCGGATTAATTCTCCCGGTCCTTCTAGCTCTCTGGAAATAGATTCCAGGAACAGCCCTCTCTGCGCAGGTCTGATTGTTTTTGCAGATCCGTTGTTGTGAAAATTGAAATGTATTTACTTGGACATGAAAGTAGAGTATAGTTATAATAAATAGTACATATATATCAATATGATATATTATAATTGTAGTATAGTTATTCATGTTTTGAAGGTGAAACGGAAATCGCGTCTACTGATGAATATCAAGAAAATAGCTAATAGCAAGATTCGTTGGGCCTTCATCTCCATGGCGCTTGCGGTTATATTCGCCGCTTGCGCTACGGTGCCCCATACAGGCAGAAAACAGTTGAATTTCCTGCCTGATAAGGATTTGGACTCTTTAGGGGCCAGAGCTTATTCCGAATTACTCAAGAAAGAGCCTGAGTGTAAAGACCAAAAAATTAATGAGATGGTGCAGTCTGTGGCCAGTAGACTGAGCAAAGCGGCCGAGGGTGTTGATGGGCCAGGCTTCGACTGGAAGGTGCATGTTGTAGATAGAGACATTCCCAACGCATTTTGTCTTCCGGGCGGTAAAATAGTCGTCTACTCGGGAATTCTGCCTTACGTAAAAATGAGGCTGGATTGGCCACCATCATAGGTCATGAAATAGCTCACGCAGTTGCAAGACATGGCGGAGAAAGGCTGAGTCAGCAATTAGCCATCCAGGGAATAAGTTCCATAGGATCTGAATTGTTCAAGGATACGGAAGGCAAGTTGGACAACAAGACCAAGGCTGCAATTGGCGCTTTGGGATTAGGAGCTACGCTTGGAGTTATATTGCCATACAGCAGAACTCACGAACTTGAAGCTGACAGAATAGGGCAGTTGTATATGGCCAAAGCGGGGTATGATCCTCAGGAGTCCATTCATTTGTGGGAGAGAATGGGAAAGATCAGTAAATCCCAGATGCCGGTGTGGTTGTCAACGCATCCCACTGACGATGAACGGATAAAAAATCTTAGGGAACTGGAACCCGAAGCAAGAAAGCTTTATGAAAAAGCCCCGGTCAAATACGGACGAGGAGCTATCATTTAAGAGCGCAATGGAAATGATGCCACCGACTGGAACGAATCAGAATCGCATCAGAGCTTTTGTGGCGTTGGAATTGCCGGATCATGCGCGTGAATTCCTGAATGAAATGATTACCGTCCTGAAACAAAGCAGGGCGGATGTTAGATGGACCAGATCAAGTTCAGTTCACATAACTTTGAAATTCCTGGGTGATATTGATGTGTCTCAAGTTCCTGACATTGTAAGCGAATTAACCCCTGTTTTTGCCGGCCAGACCCGATTTGTCATTGCTATTTCAGGGCTCGGTGTTTTTCCTAACCTTCGACGTCCTCGCGTCGTATGGGCGGGGCTCGATGACACCTCAGCCCGTCTAGGCAAGATGGCCGCACTCGTAGACAGCGCTTTTCACACTCTGGGCTTCAAAACCGAGTCCAGACCCTATAGCCCTCATCTCACCCTGGGAAGGACAAGATCCGATGAAGGCAGGGAGAGTCTGATTGAGCTGATAAAAAATACCGAATGCAAGGGGCCGGGGTTTGAAGTGAAAAGGGCGAAGCTTTTTCAGAGTATATTGGGTCCTGCTGGACCCAAGTATTCCCCGATATCGATCTTTAATATCGGGGATAAGGACTTCGGATGAGGCGTGAAGAAAAATGACCCGGTCGATCTCAAAGTCCGCCCTGAAAACAGGTGAAGTTCTACAACCGTGTTATCAGAGGTGGGGTGTTGCGCTACTTTTTCTGTTGTTTCAATCGTTGTTCATCATCTCAAACAGCCTGGCGCAAGAACTATCCGACAAGTCCAGCCCTTCCGTAACTCATCCTACGGATTCAGCGCAACAGACCGGGGAGAGAATTCGGAATGATACGAACCAGGAATCCCAGATTCGGGATGATCTTTCAATAGAAAACGAGCCCCTTAATCAACTCCTAATCCCATACGATCCTTGCCTTCCGGGCCTATACAGAGACTGGCGTGAATTCAGCGTGGATCATGTGCAGTTCAGGAAGAAACACGGCATAGTCGGCGCCAGAATATTGATAGACAGGATGAAATGTCAGCTTAGGATTCTCGCCCTAATTGCCGACAAATCCTCAAGAGAAACCTATACTGGAAACATTGCCGTTGGGGCGATCAGATCCCCCACGCCAAGAGGCTCTTTCACCATAAACCACATTTATTGTTACCCTGACGTCATGTACTTCGCCTCAGATTCGCAACCTCTAGCCAATCTCTATCGAGGTCTATTCGCTCCACTTCTGGTTTGTGACGGATTTGGCCGCTGTGAAAGGTATAATGAATTGGGGCTTCATGGGTTCGAACTGTCGGCTCACCCTAATCCGGAGACGATTCAAGCCGGGCTGTTCGGGCCGATTTCCAGCGGGTGTGTTAGAATTGCTGATCCATGCGCGTTCAAAAGACACCTGGTTGCTCTGGTTGGGGTAGGGAAAGTTTTAAGAAATGACCGCGGGACCTACCATTGGCTAAACAAAAATGTCCAGGTTGAAATATTCGATCATGAATCAGAAATTAATGAAACCATTACCCTGGCAAAAATGCTCGAGGAGGGAATAACTTCTATTGGCGCAGGGCTCAAGAGCGTCATGAATATTTTTGGGCCTTGATTCAATATGGCCCCGACTCATCTTGAATAAACCGATTAGTTACAATCCCAGAGTTGAAAGCCATCGAAGAAAAATCACGCTACCAATGAGAAAAAGCCCTGTAACTAACCAATTGAAAGCTTCTTTCATTTGTTCCGCCTGTTATTTTCACACCGTTTCTTCTGCTTTAACTTAACACATTTTCATTAAATGTCTAAAGCGACCTGCCCCGCAAGGAATCTGTTCTGGGAGTATTTACATGTTTTGTCCGGGGATGTGGTGGCGTAAAAGCCACCACTAAAGAAATTAATAAATGCGAGCAAAGAATGCCCGATAATTCAAAAGACCTCAAAACCCGGATGGGGGGGTTATGGGGGAGGGAGGGTGTCCACCCGGGCAGAGGTCCAAATGGGAACGGTTCGGCATAACCAAACTTCGTTCTCACAGTTGTGGAATATAGGATACTTCTATTAAAAAGTCAATTAATTACTTTAATGATTTAATATAATATATTGTTTTTACGCAAAATATAAAACTACAGCTAAGAGCCGGGCAGGTTGAGCCTTAGCCTGCGAATGTTACACCCTGAACAGCGTCAACCCCAGGGTGACCATGCTTAGAGCGGTCAGCGTCAGCACCGCGGCCCAGGCTACGAGATTGAAGCTTCGTCCGTTCGTAAAGTCTCGCATCACAGACTTGTCGTTGACGAGATAGAGCATAAACATCAGAATTACGGGAAGAACAAGTCCGTTCAATATCTGGGAAACAAACATTATTGAAACTAAAGGAAGGTTTGGGGCAAGAATTACTAGTCCTGAAAAGAAAATAGTGAAACAGTAAAGTCCGTAGAATTGGGGAGCTTCTGAAAATTTCTTATCTAGACTGGATTCCCATCCAAAGGCTTCGCATATAGTGTACGCAGTGGACAGGGGCAAAATTGCGGCGGCGAAAACAGACGCGTTAAACAATCCAAACGCAAAAAGCCATGTGCAGTACTTGCCCGCCAGCGGTTCAAGCGCCAGAGCTGCCTGGGAAGCTTCTTCAACAACAATTCCCGACTTGAAAAGGGTTGCGGCGCACGCCAGAATAATAAAGAAAGCAACCACCGAAACCACTATAGAGCCAACTATGACATCGATTCGCGCCGCTTTAAGGTCTTGTATTCTCAGTCCTTTATCCACGACCGAAGACTGGAGATAAAACTGCATCCAGGGAGCGATTGTCGTTCCAACCAGGCCGGTAAGCATCAGCATGAAGTTGGAGTCGAACTCTATGGATGGCGATCCCATAGCCTCTGCAACTTCAACCCAATCAGGCTTTGCAATAAATCCAACCACAATATACGATATGTAAAACACGCAAGCTGTTAGAAACACCTTTTCTACAGAACTGTAGGTGCCTTTTACAGCCAACCACATCAGAAACATGATTCCAAAAGGGATGGCCAGGTATCTTGAAACTCCAAAGATCTCGAGAGAAGCCGCTATTCCCGCAAACTCGGCTATGGTGTTTCCCAGGTTTGTAATCACGAGCAAGATCATCAGATAGAATGTTACCTTAACTCCGAAACGCTCCCTAATGAGATCGGAAAGTCCCTTGCCGGATACGACCCCCATTCTGGCGCCCATTTCTTGCACAATGATAAGCACAACAGTTATCGGGACAAGTGACCAGAGCATAGCAAGACCGTAATTGGCTCCGGCGAGAGAATAGGTGGTAATTCCACCCGCGTCGTTGTCCACATTTGATGTTATGATACCCGGGCCCATGAGGGCCAGAAGAGCCCACAACCTTATAAGCCTGGACCTTATCAACTGGGAACCCGACATTTTAAATTTGCTAAGATTCAACAATTTATTTGTCCAAAGAGTATGATTACTTGCCCAAATGCGGCGCCAGAATATCGAGAAGAGCCTTGAACCTGACAACTCCCGCAATCCTGTCCTGATCGTCCAGAACCGGTATACCTCGAAAACCATACTTCGCGAAAAGATTAGCCAGATCTTTATGATCGTCATCGATCCGAACTGTAATGAGCCTTGAGGTCATTATTTCTTCAAGTGGCGTAAAAATTTCGTTCGAAAGCAGTTCTCTGAGGTTGGTTACACCAAGCAATTTGCCTTCTTCATTGACTACATACAAATAATAAACTACGTCCATCTCATTAGCGTGTCGTCTTATGTGAGCCAAAGCTTCCACTATGGTGCGGTCCGGAGGCAGAGCCATGAATTGGGTTGTCATAAGACCACCGGCTTCATCTTCTTCGTGGGCTAAAAGACCCTTTAGTTTCTTTTCATATTCGGAATCCATCTCCCTGAGAATCCCCGTAGCGGTTTCGCTGGGCAAATCCGCTATGAGGTCAGCGGCTTCATCTGGAGACATTTCTTCCATGATATCCGCCGCTTTATCCGGTTCCAGGCCTCTCATAATTGCGACCTGAACCTTGGGATCCATTTCTTCTATGGCCTCTGCCAGGACTTCTTCATCTAAGGTCTCTACCAGAGCAGATCTCTCGTGAACATCCATGTCTTCAATGATGTCAGCAAGATCGGCCGGATGAAGTTCAGCAAGTCGACTTTGTGGAATCTGAAGCTTGAGACGATCCGTCAACGCCAGAGGCTCCACATAGTTCCAGGCTATGAATCTGTCCTTAAGATCATAGTCGAAAAACCATCTGCAAAATCTTGTGACCGGTTCCTCAAAGCCAAGCCTGCGGAGCAGTCCTTTCAAGCCGACGTCTACCTGTACAAGTAATAGTTTTCCGTCAGATCGAACGAACATCAAATCGTTAATGCGCTCAACTTTTGCTCCGTGGACATCGACTATCTGTTTGTCGAGCAAAAACTCTCTTAAAAACACCTGGGTGTTCGGCATCTCCCTTTGGCTCAGTGGTATAGGAGAACCGTCAAATTTCCTGGCTATGACCACGCCATTGTCCAAATTGGCCACGCTGTCCCAGGAGAGATAAAACCTGTGACTGGAAAAGTTTCGCCTGTAAACCAGACCAACCACATCGGGAATAGGCAATTCCAGATTGAGAATGAGGTCGTTTACTTTTCCAAGCCGATCGCCATCCTCGGAATAAACTTTACGGGCCAACAGATTGCTAAGGTAATGATGTTCAAAACCGGTGGCGTCCAATCATCCTCCACAAACCAATTACGCGCTCATAAAGGCCAATAAATGCTGATCGTAGCACGAACCTAGCAACGCAGTACACCAGCCTGACCGGATATCGCTAAATTTGAACCCCGGAATCATTATTGGAAAATAGGCGCGTCAATCCTAACCGGCTGCCAATTGAGGCAAACGAACATCTGCATACAGCGGCCCATTTCTATGTGAGCCGGCGCACAAATGTTCTTTACTCCCGAGCGCATGTTGTGAAAAGTTTATCATCAAAGGGTTTTCATTAGAAGCACAACTATTGCATAATGATCTTAAGTTAACCGACATCGATTTGGAGATTGCAATGCCAATAAAAAACAACTTGAGGTTATGCTGGCGGACGCTCCAGGTGAACTCGCCAAACTTACCGATATCCTCAAACAGGAGCGCATAAATATTGAAGCGCTGAGTATTCAAGACGCGAACGAATATCTGCTGGCGCTTTATGACGTGCGAAGTCAAACGGGTCGCAGGGTAGCTCCACGGGATTATTACGAAGCCATCTTGCAGGAATCCGTGAAGTATTCAATGATTCGTATGATAACCGACAACCCCGACAAGGCCATTGAGGCTCTGAACGAAGCAGGATACAAAATTAAGGCTCAGGAGGTCGTCGGGATGATCCTGGACAATACCCCCGGGATTCTCAACACAATTGCCAGGGCGTTCGGAGACGCTGGGATTAACATATCCTACACATACGGTTCGGGCTTTTCCGACAGTGATGCGGCGTTATTCATTTTCAAGGTTTCAGATATGAAAAAGGCCCTTGAATTGTTCCCAACCGGAAAGCCATAATGATATCAGCGTAATCTGAAATCGACCAGTTTATATTATGTCCGATAAGATATATTATGTTAACTAGAAGTTACAGCAGTTCCTTTTTTGTTATTGTCGATTCACAACGACTATCTCGCTTATCTCAAGTATCTGGGGCCGATTCCTTATGAGCTTCGGGGATCAGTCTACCAGACTGAGCGTGGCAATTATCACGCTCAACGAAGAAGACCGCATCGAGCGCCTCCTCAGAAGCGTTTCTTTTGCCGACGAAATTGTCGTAGTTGATTCCGGCAGTACTGACAGGACACGTGAGATTTGTGAAGGCTATGATGTTCGTTTTTATCATCACGACTGGGAGGGTTTCACACGCCAGAAGCAGTTTGCTCTGGGCTTGGCTAGTGGGGACTGGATTCTGTCCCTTGACGCTGACGAAGTTATTACGGATGAAGGCCGTTGCGAGATTCTAGCTTCCCTGGCTAATGTCGATGCCACGGTTAATGGTTTTTCTTTTCCACGTCTTAGCCGATACCTGAATCGGTGGATTCGGCATGGGGGATGGTTTCCAGACAGGAAGGTCAGGCTGGTCAGGCGCGGCATGGGCCGCTGGATCGGTGAAGCGCTTCATGAAAAGCTGGAAGTTACGGGTAGAGTCCAGAACATGGTTAATCCCATACTCCATTATGTGTATCGCGATATCTCCGACCAGATCAACACTATCAACCATTTCTCATCCACTTTCGCGGCGGAGAAGAAATGCCGCTTTCCCGGATTTTACGTGGTCTTGGGTATTTTTCACGCTATCGGTAAATTCCTGGAGTGCGCGATCTGGAAGCTTGGCCTTCTGGATGGACTTCCTGGACTTATTATAGCCCTTAATAGCGCATTTTACATTTTCCTGAAACACGCGAAAACATGGGAAAGATCGGCAACCAAAACGTCATGAAATCGATTACTTTGGCCATGGAGAATTTTAGCCGTTTCTCCGGAGGGGCCGAATCCTACGTCGTTGAACTATCTGAAACGCTTGCGCAACGAGGATGGGAGGTTCACCTTGTTGGATATTCCTGGGATGGCGTCCCCTTGGGATCTATATTTCACAAGATTCCGCAACCCCCAAAGCTGGTCCCCCCTTTCCTTCGCATCCTTCATTTCGCTTTCAAACACCGGTCAATTGTCAAAAAATTGCGAACGCATGTTGTGATGGGTTTTGGCGCCACCATTGAAATGAACGTTTACCAGAGTCACGGTGGAGTCCATTTCTATAGCTGCCTCAGGAAAATCCGTGCGGAGACCAACCCCTTCATACGTCTTGCCAAGACTGTCTTCACTTTTGTGTCGCCCAAGAGCCTTGCCCGGTCATGGATTGAGAGCGCCCCCTTTCGCATGAAAAACCGTCCGGTTATTATCGCAATTTCAGACATGCTCAGGGACGACATTTGCCGAAGATTCGCCATGAAAAAGGAAGATGTGCAACTAGTCTACAATGGCGTTGATTTGAAGAAATTCGCAAAGGACAGAGACCATGAATCCAGAAAGGCGCTGAGGAATCAGCTCGGTTTTGGAACGGATAGGGTGTTATTTCTTTTCATGGCTTACGATTTCAGAAAGAAAGGTGTCAAATACCTGATTCAGGCTGCGGCGAGACTCCGGGACAAGGTTGGATCTCAAAGCTTTGGCGTTGCCATTGTTGGCTCGAAGCCCTCCCCTGCTCTGCTCAATCTGGTTGATAGATTGGAGCTTGCCTCGTTGGTGATTTTCAGAGGCCCAACTAAAAATCCCGAAGATTATTACAACGCTTGCGATGTGTTTGTATTGCCTACATTTTATGACGCGTGCTCTCTAGTTGTATTTGAAGCTATGGCCGCAGGGCTCCCTGTAATTACTACCCGGTACAACGGCGCCTCAGGAATAATAACTAATGGACGAGACGGCATGGTTCTGGAAGACCCTTTGAATATTGAGAAAATGGCCTCAGCGATGGAAGCGTTCCTGGAAGTTCCATTTCTGAAAACTTCGTCCAATATGGCCAGAAAAACAGCGTCACACTATTCAAAAGAAGCCAACCACAACAGAATAATCTCTATCCTCGAGAGCGTTTTGAATGACAGACCCGGATCATGATTTTTAGCGCATGACCCCGAAAAGTTCACTGTAATTATATTACAATTATTAGCTAAACTGAATTATCGGGGAAATCGGATAGTTATTTGATGGTTTTGATTCGATTTTAAGTAAAATTTCTTGAAATCAGGTCCCGGAGCGTGGCATTATTAAAAGTCGCGCATTAAATTACATGAGATTCAGCAGAGTGCCGATGAAATCATATGACAACAAAATAGTAGTTTTTCATTGCAGTAACTTGCGTCTTTTTCTGACGGCAGCCAAAAGCAATTCTCAAAGTCCTGGCCCGGAATTGCTCTGGTTACTATCCCCTGCTCAGGCAAAATTGAAGCTCATTTTTTACTTAAAACGCTGGCTGCAGGCGCGCAGGGAGTGCTCGTGCTCGCTTGCGCTGAAAAGGCGTGTCAATATCTTGAGGGTTCCATGAGGTCCAGAAAGAGGGTCGACTATGCCCGTTTTTGGCTGGATAAACTTGGGATCTCGCATGATAGGATCGAATTTGTGCGTCTTTGGCCTGTTAGCAAGCAAGCTCTGGAAGAAGCGTTAAAAGCATTTGTGTTGAGACTTGAGTCACTTGGAGCAATTGGAGTTTCAGACAAAAATTAGATTATATGATCAACTAGATTCTAGTGGCCCTATATCAAGAATTGGCAAGAGTCATCAAGTTGCGTTCTATTTGAGGTTTTATAGCGTCGAATAGGGGTCGACTGAGGAGGAAATCCGTGATTGTCGCTGAACTAAAAGATTTTCAAGAAATCAGGGAGATGATAGACCGTTATTCTTCCATTCTCGTTGTTGGATGCGATTCATGCGTGGCGGAGTGCGCGGCTGGTGGGTCCAGAGAAACCCAACTCCTGGCATCGGCGCTGAAGTTGTCATACCTTAAGGATGGCCGACAAAAAGTTATCACTGAAGCGTGCATAGACAGACAGTGTGTTGATGATTTTATCGATGTTATAGCTGAACAGGTTCCTGAACACGAAGCCATACTGTCGCTTGGTTGCGGGGCTGGAGTTCAGGCGCTTGCGAGAGTCTACCAGGACAAACCGGTTATCCCTGCGCTAAACACACTTTTTATCGGTGAAACTGTTATGAGGGGAGTCTGGACAGAAAACTGCCTGGGCTGTGGACAATGTAAACTGGGGTATTTTGGAGCTGTGTGCCCCGTCACTCGTTGCTCGAAAAAACTGATGAATGGTCCCTGTGGAGGTTCAATTGGTGGACGTTGCGAAATTGATCCTGAGATTCCTTGCGGTTGGGACCTTATTATTAGACGCCTCACTGCGCTTGGAGAAATCGACCGACTTGCCGAATATGTACCGCCTGTCAACTGGTCTACGTCACACTCAGGGGGACCCCGTCGTGTAATCAGGGAGGATCAAAAACCGTGAAAACAGATAGTTTACTGGAAAAAGCTTTTGAAAGTGGAACATTTGCCGTCACAGCGGAATGTGGCCCGCCAAAGGGTTCGGACGCTGACATTTTGATAGCGAAGGGAAAAGCTCTTCTTGGTTGGGTAGACGCTGTGAATGTAACGGACAACCAGACAGCGATAGTCAGGATGTCCTCGTTGGCCGCGTGTTCTATATTGAAGTCGCTAGGACATGAACCCATACTTCAAATGGTGACAAGAGACCGTAACAGGATTGCGCTTCAGAGCGACCTCTTCGGAGCGTATGCGCTTGGAATAAGAAATGTTCTTTGCCTGACGGGAGATCATCAGTCATTTGGCAACCAGAAAGAAGCGGTAGGAGTTTTTGACCTGGACTCTGTGCAACTTATCAGAACCGCCAAAGACATGCGGGATTCCTCAATCATTATTGGAGGAGAATCGATTCAGGGAAACCCCAGGTTTTTCATCGGAGCTGCGGAAAATCCCTTTGCGGATCCCGTTGATTGGCGTGTTGTAAGACTGGGCAAGAAATCAGCGGCTGGGGCCGACTTCATTCAGACCCAGTGTATCTACAACATGGAAAGGTTCCAGAAATTTATGTCTCAGGCCAGAGATGCGGGACTGACCGACAAATTATATGTCATGGCGGGCGTCACCCCACTCAAGAGCGTTGGCATGGCGAGATACATGTCTACTAAAGTAGCTGGAATGGACATTCCCGAAGAACTAATTAACAGGATGGCGAGTGTCCCCAAGGATAAACAGGCGGAGGAAGGCATAAAGATCGCTGTTGAAACGATTGAACAGGTAAGAGAGATCAAGGGTGTAGCCGGCGTTCACATCATGGCCATCGAGTGGGAAAACAAGGTCCCTGAAATACTGAAGGCGGCCGGCATTGGCCATAGACCTACAGAATCATCTGATTGAAATATATTCCCTTTGACTAGCTCCTCCGGAAGCGACAAGTTTTCGAGAGTCTCGTCCAGGTTTGGGTGGTTATACACATGCCAAAAAAATATCATATCGATGTTCAGCCCATCGAAAACCGGTTCCCGGTTATAGGCCGTTCAGGAATCGTTGACTGGGGTGAAGGCTGCCTGAAATGCGCAAAGTGCGTAAAGACTGAATGCGTTTATGGGGTCTATAAGTCGAGGTCTTTTTCAACCTCCATCATGGGTGACACCATTGATGAGTTTTGCAAGAGTTGTTTCCGATGTGTTCAGGGTTGCCCAAAACGGCTTATTCACAAGACCATAAACCCCGAGTGGGAAGCGCTGGGTGATGATTTGTACACACCTGAAATCATTAACGTTACATGGGAACAGGCCGCCACCGGTAAAATCCCGGTATCCGGCGCCGGCTATGGCGGGAAATTCTCCGGCGAAGGCTTTGACTCCATGTGGACTGACATGAGCGAAATAGTCCGTCCGACCAGAGATGGAATCCATGGAAGGGAATACATTTCTACTGTAGTAGACCTGGGGCGTCACCTCAGGAGACTCGAATTTGACTCCCAGGGAAAACTTCTGTCTGAAACCCCGGATTCAATGCGATTACCGTTGCCTGTGGTATTCGATATTTTCCCCTTTGGAGATCTTTCAGAACGTGTCTGGTCCGCTGTGGTTGACGCGGCCACACGCATCGGAACAATTGTTATCATGCCTTATCAGGACGCTATAAGGTTCGAGGGAAAGACCTCTTGCATTGTGCCTCTAATTCCCGCTGACAAAGCTCAAAGTATCGACCTGAGCGGTTACAGGATGGTGGAGTTAGCCCATGGCGCGGAAACATTTGAGCTTTTAAGATTCCTGAAAACAAGATTCCCTCGTTTGCTGGTTTCGATCAGGATGATTGCCAAATCATCCCCGGAAAATATCCGATCGATCGTCAACTACCACAAGCATGGGGCGGATATGATTCACTACGTGGCGGGCGAAAATGGTCATGAAGTGGATGTAGACAATGGTCTTCACTTGAAAGATCTCATAAAGGAAGTTAATTCCGCCCTTCTCAAGGAAGGAATCAGAGACGAGGTTACCTTTCTGGCTTCGGGTGGAATTGCAATGGCTGAGCACGTCATCAAGGCAATCTTATGTGGAGCCAACCTGGTTGGCGTTGATATGCCGCTGCTGATTGCTCTTGAGTGCCGCATGTGCGGAAACTGCAAAGAAGGTATTCCCTGTCCAGTTTCGATCTCCAAAATTCACCCAAAATGGGGGGCTCAGAGAATTGTCAATCTCATCGGAGCCTGGCACAACCAGTTGCTGGAAATGATGGGCGCCATGGGAATCAGAGAGGCCAGGCGGCTGCGTGGTGAACGCGGACGGGTCATGTTCCGGGAGGACCTTGAGAATGATACCTTCGCCCAGTTGTTCACAGTCGGGAATTGATAAGAGGTTTTAGATATATGCATTACAGGAATATATGGAACGAAGCGCCGGAACCAAAGGTTGAAAATGCTCCATCCCGATTTGGCAGGGCTCTGGGCAAATACATGGTTCGAGTCATGGACTCCTGCACAAACTGCCTTAAGTGTGTCGCTGTCTGTCCACAAGGAGTATTTCAGGCTCATGGTAACCGCCTGGCCCCTCCCCTCGATCATTTATGTCTAGGGATCGAATGCTCGAAAAAGGCTACAAGGTGTGTCAGAAACTGTCCGGAAAATGCAATAAGGGTTGGAATCAATCCCAGCTCTAAAGCGCTGGGAGATTATCGCTGGACTCCTGACCTGCTTATGAGCGCCTGGCACATGGCGGAAACAGGCAAGTTGCCACCCAATGATCTTGAATATCGTGTGGGCGCATCAGGTGGAGGTTTTGACAAACTTCGTATCGTATTCCCCGAACAGCCTCCTGACCCGGATCTTGAGAAATCAAAGATAGATGTCAGCGTGCCTCTCAACAAGAAAAAGGACGGTCGTCTTGACATAGTAATACCAATTCCCGTCTACGGAGGCGGCATGTCTTTCGGCTCAATCAGTCAGATTACAATGTTGAGCAGAATCAGGGCGTTCGCCGCTTTTGGATCTTTTACCTGTACAGGAGAAGGCGGATATCCTGAAGCGCTATACCCATTCGATGACTTCATGATCACGCAGGTGGCCACCGGGCTTTTCGGTGTAAAAGAGGAGACAATCCAGCGGGTCAAGATAGTCGAATTCAAATATGCCCAAGGGGCGAAACCCGGTCTAGGAGGCCATTTATTGGGGCCTAAAGTTACGGAAGCCGTCGCCAGAATCAGAGAAACGGTCCCCGGTTCTTCCCTCTTCAGTCCGTTTCCTTTCCATTCCGTCTATTCGGTTGAGGATCACAAAAAACATATCGACTGGATCAAGGCGATAAATCCCAGAGCCCTGGTTTCCGTTAAAGTTTCCACCCCTTCGGACGTCGACATGGTCGCCGTTGGCTCCTATTACGCCGGAGCCCATATTGTTCATCTCGATGGTTCATATGGAGGAACGGGAGCGGCGCCGGATGTGGCCAAGAAAACATTGCCATGCCGATAGAATACGCAATCCCGAAAGTTCACAATTTCCTGGTAAACGAAGGAGTGAGAGACCACATCACGTTAATTGCTTCCGGCGGAATCCGGACCGCTTACGACATTGTAAAGGCCATAGCGCTTGGCGCTGACGGTGTCGTGACAGGCACCCCGGAACTGGTGGCGCTCGAATGCGTGAGATGCCATAACTGCGAAAGCGGAAGAGGCTGCGCCAGGGGCATTGCAACCACGGACCTGGAGTTGGTGGGGCTAATGGATTTACAATGGGGGACACAGAGAATAATAAACATGCTGGCCTGCTGGCGGGATCAAATTCGAGAAATCCTTTTCAGGCTAGGGCTCAAGAATATTAGAGAGCTTGTGGGAAGGACTGAATTCCTGGCTCATCTGGACTACAGCGCTTCCTGCCCGGACGATGACATCCGGGCAAGTTTGATTTGAGGTTTTAATAATGGTGAAATCTGACCACGCGGAAAAATTACTGCAATCAAGACAGCGAGAATTTGGAATACCGGACTTCTCGAGAGTGAACAAGGGCGAAGACGAAGGAGGCTGCGGCGTCACCGGCTTTGCTTCAACGATACCGCTGGCGGGACGACACATTTTTGAGCCTTCACATAGAATGCATAACCGAGGCAACGGCAAAGGCGGAGGGATTGCGGCTGTTGGGATGGACGCTGGTAAACTCGGAGTGAGCGATGAAACTCTTGAATCCCACTACATGCTCCATGTCGCCCTTCTGGAACCAAAGTGCCTGGATTCCCTCAAGGAATCGTTTATATCGCCTTTTTTTGATGTAGCGAAAGAAGAATTGCTGGACCACATCAGAGACTACAGAGACCTGGAAGGTCTCGAGGTAAGGCCACCAGACGTATGGCGCGCGTTTGTCAGAGTAAAACCCGGGACTCTCTCACAGTTTGCCGACGAAAACGGCCTGAACGGCATGCCTCAGCGTATGATCGAGGATGAATTTGTAAGCCGTAATTCGGTTCGACTCAACAGGAATTTTTACAGTTCACTAGGGGAGAAACAGGCTTTTGTGCTATCTCACGGTCGAAACGTAATGATTCTTAAAATCGTGGGTTACGCCGAGAATGTAGTCCGTTATTACAAGTTGGATGATTTTCCCGCACATGTCTGGATAGCGCATCAGCGCTACCCCACCAGGGGTCGTGTCTGGCATCCAGGTGGCGCCCATCCGTTCATGGGCCTGAACGAGGCACTGGTTCATAACGGTGACTTTGCAAATTACCATGCGACTAGTGAATACCTGAGACAAAGAGGCTATGAACCGCAATTCATGACGGATACCGAAGTCAGCATAATGCTGTTTGACCTTTGGAACAGGGTCTATGGTTATCCACTGGAAGTAATAATCGAGGCCCTTGCCCCTACCGGTGAATTGGACTTTGATATGTTGTCCGAGGAAAAGCAGGTTTTATATGAAGCTGTCCAATCCACTCATATTCAGGCATCCCCCGATGGGCCCTGGTTTTTCATTATCGCTCGTCATGTGCCTGAAACCAAAACCTTCCAGTTGATTGGAATAACAGATACAGCCATGCTACGTCCCCAGGTTTTTTCTATCTACGACGGCAAGGCCCAAATCGGCTTGATATGTTCTGAGAAACAAGCTATCGACGCTACACTCAGATCCATATCTTCAGAGGATAGCCGGTTCAGTCCTGTAGCGGACAAATACTGGAACGCAAGGGGCGGATCAGCGTCAGATGGCGGAGCGTTCATGTTTAACATAAATCACACCGAAAACGGGAAATATGAACTTCGCTGTCATAACAAGTTTGGCGATGAAGTGACGGTTCAAAAGCGACAAGCAATGGATGTTAGCGAACCCGTCGTCAAACCTGAGGGATTTCAGAACATTTCGCTTCAATTGGATGAAGCCATAAGCGAGGAAAACTCAAAAAAGATAATTGATTTATTGCGCCAAAACGCTAAAACCTGGGGCTATAATACCATTCGCTGGGTGATGGGGGAATTGGCCAGAAAAACCCTCAGAAACCCCAAATGCTCGGCTACAGTAATTGAAGCGCTTACCGTTATACTTGACGGTCGCTTCCCGCTTGGCGACAAAAAGCGTTCTGCGCTTGTGAGTCTCATTAACGACTGCCTGAATCAGATTTTCAGGTCCCTTCCAAAGATCACGGAGACAGTAAAGATCGGGCATTACAGTTTGATAGAGGCTTCCGACAGAATCGCTCTTCGCCCTCCTATAGCGGTGGAAATGATCCTTGTCGTAGACGCGAAAGATTTTGACCCTGAAGGAGACCACTGCGACGCCGTTTTGATGGCCGACGCTTACAAACTTGGCTGGAGAAAATTTATTGTGTTTGATCTCCGGGGTCAAAGATTTGAAGGCTGCGGCTTTGGTTCCGACACTAGGGACGTAAGAATGGATCTCTACGGATCATCGGGAGACTATACCGCAAGCGGCATAGATGGTATGGAGATTCACATTCACGGCAATGCCCAGGATCAGATCGCCCAGATTATGAAAGACGGTCTTCTTGTCATCCACGGAGACGTTGGACAGTGCTTTATGTATGGCGCAAAAGGAGGGACCGTTTACGTTTTGGGTAATGCTGCGGGAAGACCTCTTATTAACGCGGCCGGGCATCCAAGAGTAGTCATAAACGGCACAGCGCTCGACTTCCTGGCTGAAAGTTTCATGGCTGGTGACCCTTTGAATGGAGGCGGATTTGTCATACTCAACGGTCTTACGGTCGACGAGGATGGCAACGTAAGTTTTCTGGATAGGCCTTATCCTGGATCAAATCTGTTCTCCCTTGCTTCGGGTGGCGCCATTTACGCCAGAGATCCCCACAGACTGATAGTGGAAGAACAACTCAACGGCGGTGCGCTAGTCGAATTGACAGATGAGGACTGGCGACTCATTGAGCCATATCTCAAGGAAAATGAGAAACATTTCGGTATCTCAATAGAACAACTACTCACGGTAGATGGAACCCTGAATGACCCCAAGTCAGTGTATCGCAAGGTCACCGCTGTTCCTCTGTCAATTTTATCCCAAATTCCCAGCACAGATGATTCGGTATGGGATGCTGACGCTGCCTGATTACTTGTTCATTGCCCTGGCGCCAGAAATAAATGCAATTTCATCCAACTAAAAGAGAAAATCTCGACTCTCTTATGACAGCCGATGAAAATCTCGAAATGTTTGACTACATAGCTCCGTACTATGACGGAGCTAACCGCATTCTATCGATAGGACTGGACTCCCAGTGGCGGAAGGAGGCGGTCAGGAAACTTTCCCCACAAGATTGCTCACTTTACCTGGATGTTGGGTGCGGCACGGGCGACATCAGCCTTGAAATACTTCGTCAGAACAGGAACTGCCACATTGTGGGCATCGACAAATCTCTGGGTATGCTCGAGATAGGCTGGAAGAAACTTCGGCGATTCGGTTTAGACTCGAAGATTTTACTCAAGGAGGGAGATTGTCTTTCCCTGAATTTTCCAGATGATTCATTCGATGGAGTCATCACAGTGTTCTGCATAAGGAACGTGCCTGATCACAGGCGAGCTTTTTCAGAGATGGTCCGGGTCCTCAAGCCCGGTTCAAAGCTAGTCGTTATGGAACTCACCGAACCTCTGGGGCAGATAATGAAACCCTCTCTTTCGCATTTACTCGCGAACTGTGATGCCGCTCATAACAAGAATCATGTCGTCTGTTTCAGCTTACAAATATCTGTCGGATTCCATGGCAGCCTTCCAAAACNGATGAAATCAAAGGCGTGATGATCGAAGCCGGAATGACTGAAGTTCGATATAAACAGATTACGGGGGGTATTGTTACAGTATTTGAGA
>FUWD013233014.1_pt1 | contig 23096 bp, 24 predicted proteins | sample 1063281 | NCBI WGS metagenome assembly FUWD01 (sample SAMEA79048168, study PRJEB19326) | metagenome | biome: marine | reverse complement strand
AGTCACAGGCGTGATTCGTTCCACATTTGTCGTGAATGAAGATGGAGTCCTCGATCACGCGTTGTACAACGTGAAGGCGACGGGGCATGTTGCAAGCTTGAGGAGCAGACTTAGGTAGTCAGCCCGCTAAAAAGTCCTTCACTCGCGTCAGGAAACCGTCACCGTGCCGATCGAGAGGTTAGCCTGTGGATAGGAAACCATCAGCTCCAGTTGGTGGGCAGAGCTTGACCAGTTGGATTGCAACAACGCTGATTTGTATGTCCCTTGGCGATCAACTACTTGGATGGTCTTAACCCCTGATTTTGCGGGGGAAACTAAGTATTTGTTCTCAAAAAAGTAGACGCTTTTGACCCTCTTAGACAGTCCAACAATCGCTGGAATAAATGTCCCTCGTCCCGCTACAAGCGTAGTTGCTCCGAGCAAAACTTTGAGGTCATCACCAAGGCTGCCCGAAAAGAGCCTGACAGCAACACCTAACGAATCACAGTGTCGAATGAGCGGCTCCAGGACAGGATTTCTTTCGTCTTGGTGCACGATAGACACTTTGTCCCATTTTCGAAGGGACAGGATGAGAGTATAAAAGGCTAGCGGAGGTTGCGCATATTCCAGAGCAGATCGTCCCCTGAAAATGTCTCCTCCGCGGAGGTGAATCACGAGTGTGTTGGGTCCGGACCGCCCCTGTACCAGACCTGGCGCTAAGAAGGACCTTGATTCCACCCAAGCCCGATCTGAGTCAGAAACGGTGAGTGGAAAAAGCCTGCGGTTCCAATGTACCAGGGCTGAGGGCCTCGATTTTCTAGGTTTTTTAGCTTTCTCGATCCACACTTTCAAACCTGACTCGGTTTCGAAAAATCCTGGATTAGAAAGCTCTCCCGATTGGGAAAATAGGCTAAATCCCAACAACACAACATGTCCAAACTTATGGCGGTGAGCGCTTGCCGTTGCGGAGACAACTTCCCGAACGGCATTCCCAAAGCGCCCAAGATGAGGAAGGACAAATCCGATGTGGCTAGATGGAATTCTGTTGGGGTGGACTAGGAGCGCCCACGGTAGGACGAATACACGAAGACCCGAGGTTTTCCCGCGCGCTAACCCTGGCAGGTGTTCGAGCGAGAGCTGGCGTTGATGGCCTCGGGAATAGATGTACAGCCGGCCCTGAAAGATTAGGTACCACCGATTGCTCATCAGATTCCGCGGCAGCCTTATCAGGAACTTTGGGAGTTGCGAGGTGATTGTCACCACGTCACCCCTAGTTCACCGTGCGGGCTACCCTCAGGGTGGCGCGGAGCACTGGTTCGCAGCGCCTCTTCCCACTTCCTAAAACCGCCAAGACGGCTTGGGCTGATGGATTTTAGATACCAATTCAGATGCCTGAAACCCTTTGGTCTGATGTTTGTCCCGTTGGATATTCTTCCGACAAACCTCTGGTGAGTTCCCCCCAACATTTCTCCTGCATCAGTGAGGTTCGAGTAGCTCCCGAGAATCCCACCGCACTGAGCCAGGGTGAGAGCATCATTGAGCGTCTCTAGGCCAAGCCAGTAGCGGTGGTTCGCTCGGGGTTCGTTTTGGAGACCATACGAATTTCTAAAATGCATCCGAAAAGTGGGGGAAACCCTTAGCCGAGGCCCGAAGGCACGCTTGAATGGGGCCACGTACTGCGACGCCTCTGTGACGAGAAATATGCTGTCAAACTCTTCACTGTCCAGAATTTTCTCGCACGCGCCGACCATTTGCCTAATCGTCGGCGGAAGTGGATGTCCGGCTGCGGTTCGCATTTCCTGACCCCTGAAGTGAACCCCTAAAATTTTTGGGCCCGCGGATGAAACTGTCCCCAATGCTCGAATTTCTTTAGCTGCTGATGTGTTTATGCGAACGTATTTGTCCCACATCAAACGGAAAATTGGACTCTTCTCCATCGAGTAGGGCACCCCAGTGGGATACTCGCCGCCAGGGTTGTGGACGTTGTTCGAGAAGGCTTCTTCTCGGGAAATTTTTGAAACCGGCTGAAAGTAGTATTCCCATACGTTTCTGTGGCCCCGAATGGGATTCTCTTGCTGGTATGGAGTCGGGTGCGTCTCGAGATCGATGTATGGAACAGCCCCCAGGTCATCGGCGAGATGCAATTTTCCAAGAACCCCTGCCACAATAGAAAAAAAGCCAGAGCCGTGTCTCCAAATTACGTACGAATCCATCTTGCCCTTTCGCGGTTCCGTAACAGAATACTTGTCGAATCTTGCAGGCGGAATTCTTCCATTTTGAACGGAAACAGTTTTCGATCTAGTCAGTGGCGGCCGAGAGGGCCGGACATTGTGGAGCGCAACGGAGGGTGGGCCCCGTCAGGCTCGAACTGACGACCCACGGATTAAAAGTCCGTTGCTCTACCAACTGAGCTAGAGGCCCCGGTGGAAATCTTAGCGGGCGGTGGGCTGACTTGCTTTCAGCGGTCCATGCATAGTGGCTGGCTGTAATAGAGTTCAGTGTCTTGATTTCTCAGCAGAAGGCCTTCCATGCGCACCACACTTCGTAACGGTTTTGTTCTCCTTGCCCTCGGTTCCCTTTTACTCTCAGGGTGCGCGACAGAAGCGGTTCTTGAGCCGCTCGATGAATCGGGCGCGGTCACCGAGGAGAGCATTGTCGAGGTTCCCCGGCATCCCTTGACCGGTGTCGAGCTGGGGAGCGCGGTGGTCAGCGGACCGAGTGTGGCGGTGAAGATTGACAACACCAGCTCTGGACGCCCACAGGTGGGCATTGCCTCGGCAGACATCGTTTACGAAGAGCTCGTTGAAGGTGGGGTTACTCGTTACCTCGCCGTTTTCCACACGACCATTCCTGACGAGGTCGGACCCGTTCGTTCCGGTCGTCCACAAGACGCCGGGATTGTCCCCTCCTATGACGGAATTTTCGTGTTTTCCGGGGTGGGAAATTCCAACGTCCGAGAAATTATCCGCGGTAGCGGCCTAAAGCTTGTGGAGCACGATACCTCAGGTGGCACCCCTGATGCCCCCTACTTTTTTCGCAGTGATCGTAAGCCTGCTCCCTGGAACCTCCACATCAAGGCAGCCGAGCTTGCGGCGACCTATGCCGACCTGCCCTCGCCAGCTCAACAGTTCGATTTTGTGTCGGATGTTTCACAATCGACGGCCGTTCTTGAAGGCGAAGACGCTGAGTCCATCACCGCAGTGTTCAGCAAAGGAATCGACTCAATTTGGAAATATGACGTTTCCACGGGGGTTTATCTCAAGTTCCTGACCAATGGCAACCCCGACGTGGATGCCGATGGAACTCAGATTTCTGCCACCAACGTCGTGATTTTCACCCCCAACTATTTTGACGTCGAGGCATTGCCCTCTGCTCAAATCGCTGGGACGAAGGAATCTGCATACATCGCAACAGGGGGAAAAATCATCTCCGGTTTGTTTGATGCAACCGTGATTGGGAATCCGATTGTTCTCACCCACTCGGATGGAACGCCCGTTTACCTGGGGACGGGTAAAACTTTTGTCTTGCTTCCTCCCGGAGCAGGCTCTATCGCTGGTGGGGTAACCCCCGGCTCTCTCTCCTTTGGCCCCGTCGGGGCTGAGCAGACCCGTAGCCTCTAAGAGCCCTCAGGGGGCAGAGCGCCTGCTAGTTTCCTTTCCCGCAAAGCGAGGAATAGGGGGAAGGTGAACGCAAAAGCAGTAATGCCTGAGAGCGCGATGTAGACCCACACCCGCTTCATGCCGAGTTTCTTTGCTTCGAAAATCATGAACGCTGAACCAGCAATGGCGACAATCAGCAGGTCAAGGGACAATACCCAGTCAACAGGTGTTCCAAACCACGCGAGAAGGTAGTTGGCACCCATCACGCTGGCGATTCCATTGAACACCCAGGCCGTGATGAGGCCTACTACCGAGAGTACGAGGTAGAAGACGAAACGGGTCTGGTGTTTCTTGTTCTGGGTCATCTCCACAGGATACGGGCAGATGTTCATGGTTCTGCCGTAGCGTGGAGGAGTGCAATCCCCCTTCGCCCGCCCTGTCCGTATGGCCCATGATCGCCTAGAGGGCTCTGCGGGCGCCGACCCTGCCGATATCGTGATGGACCCGGCTGAGCGATCCGCCATTGCTCACGCAACGGCACAGCTTCTCATTTCTCGCTCCACCGGAGAGGAAGACGCAGAACGAGTGGAGCGGCTGGTCAGCTTTGCTGAGGAACACGGTTTGGACACGTTGGCAGAGCTGTGGTCGACCGCTCACCCGGTCAGCCTTCCGGGAGCGCTTTGGCGTCTCTATCTTGTCAAAGCAGCACTCTCCCACAACCTCCATGATGCAAGCGAAGTGTTTTCCCGGGGGCTCGAGGGCTTGAAGGGAATTGATGCGGTGGTGGTGGGGGCCCCTAACCCGCTTACCCCGCAAGCCTTCCTCGTCATTCTTGACGATATTTTGCGGGGTGCTTTCCAGGGAGAGTTTGCCTTGGCCCTAGAGCGTGCTTCAGCCGTGGCGAGGGCGGTTTCTGCCGGGGTTATTTCGCTTCCACCAGAAAGCGAAACCAATGATTATCAGCTCTCCAGGCAGGCCTTGAGGTGGAGCATTATCTCTGATGAGCTGGCACTGAGTGCTAAGAAAGCGGCCGAGGGGCTCTTGCTCTAAGGGGCGACTCAGGGCCAGCGAATAGACTGTGGGTGCCGGATCGCAGTAACCCCGGGCTCCAACATTAGCCGCTTCGAGCGGCCACGCGCCGAGAGGCGTTCTGCGGTCCGGCTCCTTACTTTTTCCCCGCGGGAGCTTCGTGTGTCTCGACGGCAACAATCTGTGGGGATGTCGTTTCTAAAGAAAAATGAATCACACTGAAGCTCCCTGTTGCCAGGTTTGCTAAGCCATACCAGTGAGACCCACCCCCGCCGTGACCTACCTCGGCGGCAGCGGAGACCAGCTGGGGCAAGACGGGGCCATGGGAGCACAGCACGGTGGCAATTTTTTTGCCGATTCGCTTCTCCACGACGGAGTGAACTTTGTCCCCCGAAGACTCGAAGTTATCTTGCGCGAGAGCTTTCGAAGTTTTGAGTGACAGCGAGGTGGCTTCTTCGAGCGGACCCATCGTCGCGAGGCAACGCGCCGCGGGAGAGCTGAGAATGGCTGCAGGCCCAAAGGCTTTCACGCCGCCCGCGATATTCCGGGCTTGGAGGAGACCTTTATGAAGCAGTGGCCTGGTGGAATCGGGGCCATCCCAATTTTCCGGTGGCATCGCTTTTCCATGTCGAACCAGGATGAGGGGAAAAGTTCTTGCCCGTCCACTCTCAAACAGTGCTTCAAAGTTTTCGACAATATCGATGTCGTGTTCGTAGGTGAGGGCCTTGCGAGCCTTCTTGAGGCTGAGCCACTCCAGGGCAAAGATTTCGTTATTGGACTCAAAGGGCGAGCGCTCTGCTTCACCAGGGTCAACTTCAGCAGCCCAGTAGTGCACCTCTTTTGGTTTACCGCCGGGGAGCGAGTAATCCACCCGGCCGAGGTAGGGGCCAAGCGTGATGTGGAGACCGGTTTCTTCGAGAATTTCGCGCTGCGCGGTTTCGGGCAGAGTTTCGCCCGGGTCAGCTTTTCCTTTGGGCAAGGAGACATCTTTGTGTTGGGTTCGATGAACAAGCAGGATACGCACTTCGCCGTCGACGACTTTCCAGCACACAGCACCACCGGCATATACGGTGTTTGAGGGGGGGCTCACGCGATTACGCCGCCTCTTTTGCGAGACGAGATGTCGTGCATCGTGTCATTTTGGACATCCCCTAATAGCTCCCCTGAAGCGTCCCGGGAGTTTCTCTCCCATGAACCGTTTGCGCCGAGAGACCACGATTGCCGTTTATCACTCATTCCGCGAGTGAGTTGAGCATCAAGCTGTGCGATGTGTTGTGGGTCGGTGATGTGGACGAGAGCTTCGATTCTTCTGTCTAGGTTGCGGTGCATCATGTCGGCACTGCCGATGTAGACAGCCGGGGATCCGGCATTGTCGAACCAAAATATGCGGGAGTGTTCCAAGTAACGCCCCAGGACACTCTTTACCGTGATCGTCTCGCTCAAACCGGCAACACCGGGAATAAGCGTGCAGATTCCCCTCACCCAAATCTCGACGGGAACCCCGACCATGCTTGCTCGGTAGAGGGCGTCGATGATGATCTCATCGACCAGAGAGTTCAATTTGAGACGAATCCTGGCGGGCTTGCCCGCTTCGTGGTTCTTGGTCTCTGTTTTGATGAGGTTCAGCAAGCCTTTTCGAAGATATCGCGGAGCGACGAGAAGTCGTTTGTACTTTTTCTCCAGCGCATATCCGGACAATTCGTTGAACAGTCGAGTGAGTTCCTTGCCCACTTGCTTGTCGGCGGTGAAGAGCCCATAGTCTTCATACACTCGACTGGTCTTGGGGTTGTAGTTGCCCGTTCCCACATGAGAGTAGTGACCAAGTGAACCATCTGGCTCTTGGCGGATGATCAGCGTGAGCTTGCAGTGGGTTTTGAGTCCCACAAGCCCATAGACCACGTGCACCCCAGCTTTTTCGAGCTTCCTGGCCCAGGAAATATTGGCCTGTTCGTCGAAGCGGGCTTTGACCTCCACGAGCGCGAGAACGGCTTTTCCAGCTTCGGCAGCCCGAATGAGGGCACCAATAATCGGGCTATCTCCGCTGGTTCGATACAGGGTCTGTTTGATGGCGAGCACGTTGGGGTCTTGGGCCGCCTGCTCAAAGAAAGCTTGAACGCTGGTGGCAAAAGATTCATAAGGGTGGTGAACCAATATGTCACCCGCACGAATGGAGCGGAAAATATCGGGTTCTTCCGTGGGTTCGGAGGGGAGTAATTGGGTAGAGGTGACGGGCACATGGGGAGGGTATTTCAGTGAGGGACGCTCGATTGCGCCAATTTCGAAAAGCCCTGTGAGACCCAAGGGGGCCGGGAGCCGATAGACCTCCTGTTTGGTAATCCCCAGCTCTCCGATGAGCAGATTCAGCGTGAGCTCATCCATGTCATCGGTGATTTCGAGCCGGATGGGAGGACCAAATCGGCGCCGGAGCAGTTCTCGCTCGAGTGCTTGGATGAGGTTTTCGCTTTCATCCTCATCCACTTCAACATCTTCGTTTCGGGTCACACGAAATTCGTGGTGTTCGAGGACTTCCATGCCGGGGAACAGCTCTTGAACATTGTTGGAAATCAAGTCCTCAATCGGGATATAACGCTCTCGCCCGGTCCCATCATCGGGTAGAGCAATAAAGCGCGAAAGAATAGGCGGCACTTTGAGCCTGGCAAATTCAACCGTGTCTGTCTTGGGATTTCGGATGCGAACAGAGAGGTTCAGCGACAGTCCAGAGATGTAGGGGAAAGGGTGGGCTGGGTCGACGGCAAGGGGCATAAGCACGGGATAAATTTGCTCGCTAAAGAGTTCATCGAGGCGTTCGCGATCGGCATCCCCCAGGTCGCTCCAGGATTCAATGTGAATATCCGCATCATCGAGAGCCGGCTTGATGAGGTCGTGAAAAGCACTCGCATGGCGCTCTTGAAGGGTGTGGGCCATGTCTGAAATGTCCTCCAAAACCTGCTGGGGAGCTCGACCTGTGTTGGTGGGAACGGCTATCCCGGTGACCATGCGTCGTTTCAGTCCAGCCACCCGCACCATGAAAAACTCATCTAAGTTGCTGGCAAAAATCGCCAAGAAATTTACCCGCTCCAACAACGGGACTTTGACGTCTTCGGCGAGCTCGAGAACCCGTTGATTGAAGGCCAGCCAACTCAGTTCGCGATCGAGAAAACGCTCGGCAGGGAGGTCATCCGAGTGGGGCGGGGTGATCTCATCGAAATCCCCCGCAAAGTCACCGCCCACACCTGCGGCAACGTCATACTCGGGGCGAATCTCATCCATGAGCGACATTGTGTCACCTTCGCCGCCACGATGGCGAGTGAATCCAGAAACCGTCGCTAAGGGCCAGTGGGATGAGGGGTGGAAGGCGCGTGCTGGTTCATGTTTTTTACCTCTTCTGAGGCTTCTGCGATCGTAAACCGGTAGCCGACGTTCCTGACGGTGCCGATGAGGGATTCCATGTCACCAAGCTTTGCGCGAAGACGACGGACATGAACATCGACCGTTCGTGTTCCGCCGAAGTAGTCATACCCCCACACTTCACTGAGTAACTGTTCCCTCGTGAAAACCCGTTGCGGGTGGCCTGCCAAAAACCTCAGCAACTCAAACTCTTTATAGGTCAGATCGAGTGCCCTACCATTTGCTTTTGCTTGGTAGCTCACTTCATCAATCGTGACCCCGCTTGCTGAAATCATGCTGTCGCCCGCTGCCGCGGTCCCCTTGGTGGTGAGCAAGCGAATCCGTGCATCCACTTCCCCCGGCCCGGCCGTTGAGAGGACGACATCGTCAAATCCCCATTCTGCATTCAGTGCCGGCATTCCCGATTCGGTGACCACCACAAGCAGGGCTGCGGAAAGGCCGGTGGTGGTCAGTATGCGACACAGTGCTTTTGCTGCGGAGAGATCGTTGCGGGCATCGACCAGCACAATGTCAGATTCCGGTGCGCTGACCAGCGAAGCGGGCTGGGCGGGAATCGTGCGAACACGGTGACTGAGAAGGTTGAGAGCAGGAAGCACGGTGGAGGCTTCATCAGAACTGAGCGCGAGAATGGTTGCCATAACGGCTCACCTCGATTCTTGCTCGTGCAGTTTCCCCATTCTAACCGGGCTTTAGCATGGGGGTATGGCACCGATCATCACTAACGTCCTTCCTTCCTGGGTTGTCATGCTCGCCGGGGCGGTCGCGGTTGCGCTTTTTGCGCCGCAGGAATCCCACGTCCAAGGCTTGGTGGCGGTGTTGGCAGCTGCAATCGTGGTTGCCTTCGTCCTTCAAATTGCGGTGTACCGGGGCGAGGGTCTGGTTTCGAGGCTGTCGTTGGCACTGACCGGGAATGTTGTCATCACGGCGCTGTTTGCCATCGTTTTCCAGGTTCTGGCTCAGTTAGAATAAGACCATGCTCCTTGCCATAGAAATCTTTTTCCTCGGTCTCCTTGTCCTTGCGGGAGTAGCGATTGCGTGGCTGTCGGGCATCGTCTTGCTCAATCTCTACAAGGGCCAGCGCTAAAGACGTGCTTTCCGCTCCTTACGAGCACACACCCGAGAAGCCCCCGGCGGGGGATGTTTTCCGGTCACAACGGTCTTTCCTTCAAGGAAAAGCTTGGTGGGACGCAAGCTCTCGAGGATTCATTACGGTGTCAGGGCCTGATCGACTGAGCTGGTTGAATTCGCTCACCAGTCAGGACCTCCTCGGCCTGGCCCCGGGAGCCACAACAGAAACCCTTATTCTCAGCCCTCAGGGCAAAATCGAGCATGCTTTCCTGGTGAGGGATGACGGTGCCACCTCGTGGCTTCTTAGCGAAAGCGGCCACCGCGATGCCGCTGTGGCCTGGCTTAGCTCGATGAAATTTAGGATGGAGGTCGTTATCGACACTCCCCAAGAGGTGACCATCGCAGGGCTCTGGGGGACTCAGACCTTGCTGAGTGAGGAGCAATCACTCGTCACCTTCACGGACCCCTGGCCGCTCGTGGGCAAGGGGTCGATTGGATACCACCGGGGGGACCACCCTGGAGAACACTGGAATATGACCTATTCGGTGGTAGGTAAGGAACACTCCGGCGCTCTCGCGAAAGAAGCTTTAATCAGTGATGAAGCCTGGAATGGCCTCTCCATTGCCGCAGGCAGGCCCTCCGTCGCAGAAGTGGATGACAAGTCCCTTCCCCACGAACTGGACTGGTTGCGCAGCGCGGTTCATCTGAACAAAGGGTGCTACCGGGGGCAAGAAACTGTGGCAAAAGTTCACAATTTGGGTCATCCGCCGCGACGTCTGACCCTTCTGCACCTCGATGGGACTCTTTCTTTGCTCCCGGAGCCAGGGGACGCTGTGGAGAGTGCGGGTGAACGTGTCGGGCACATCACCAGGGCAGCATGGCATTACGAACTGGGGCCTATCGCGCTGGGATTGTTAAAAAGAAGGGCACCCCAGACAGAGGTGAGTGTGGTGACGAGCGAGGGCGCCATCGCTGCGAGCCAAGAAACGTTGGTTCCAGACGATGCCGGAGGCGCGATGCCCAGGCGACGCCTCGGCTGAGAGTCGCTGGATAAACTGGAGCCATGGCTCACACACTGATTCTTCTGCGACACGGTCAATCCGAATGGAACGAAAAGAACCTTTTCACCGGATGGGTGGATGTTCGACTCACTGCACAAGGCGAAACGGAAGCATCCCGAGCTGGCACCTTGATGAAAGAGCAGGGTTTGCTCCCGGATGTTGTTCACACCTCTCTGCTATCCCGGGCAATCCAAACCGCTAACCGCGCCCTGGAAACGGCCGACCGCCTCTGGATTCCCGTGCACCGCACCTGGCGCCTGAATGAGCGCCACTACGGCGCGCTGCAAGGAAAAGACAAAGCGGAAACCTTGGCAGAGTACGGGGAAGAACAGTTTCAGCTGTGGCGCCGAAGCTTCGACGTCCCCCCACCCCCGATTGACCCTACAAACACCTATGCCCAGCAAGGCGACCCGCGTTATGCGGATGTGGAAGGTTTTGTTCCCAAGACCGAATCCCTCAAGCTCGTGATCGATCGCATGCTTCCCTATTGGAATGCCGACATTTTGCCCGATGTTGCTGTGGGAAAAGTCACCTTGGTCGTTGCTCACGGCAACAGCCTTCGTGGCCTGGTGAAGCACCTAGAGGGGATCAGCGATGGAGACATTGCGGGACTGAATATTCCCACAGGTATGCCCTTGGTCTATGAATTCACAAAGGGCATGAAGGTGAAGGGCCCTGGAAAATATCTCGACCCGCAAGCCGCTGCCGCCGCCGGTGCTGCCTCTGTTGCCAAACAGGGAGCAAAAAAGCGCTAGGACTCGCTTGGGTTCCACTCTCCCGAGGAGAGATACATCATCTTCTTGGCAATGGACACAGCGTGGTCGGCAAACCGCTCGAGATAGCGGGACGCCAATGTTGCATCGACCGTGGTCTCTGCTCCTTGGGTCCATCCTTCGCTCAACACGGTTTCAAAGACGGATAGGTGCAACTTGTCGACTTTGTCGTCTTCGTCGCGGATTTTTTCCGCGATTGCTGTGTCTTGGGTTTTGAGCAGCTCCACCAACATGGTGGCCAACTGAATATCGAGTGAACCCATCTCCTTGAAGATAGGTCGAATCGACTTCGGCACCACTTTGTCAGGGAAGCGGTATCGCGCGAGCTGCGCGAGGTGCTCGGACATGTCACCCATCCGCTCCAGCGACGAGCTGATTCGTAAGGCGCTGACCACGATGCGAAGGTCTCTCGCTACCGGTGATTGCCGGGCAAGAATAGCGATGGCGTGCTCATCCAATTCGTTGACGGCTTCGTCGATGATGCTGTCCCTGGCGATGACAGATTCAGCCAGAGTCACATCAGACTTATTGAAGGCATCGATGGCATCGGTGATAGAGGTGACAACGAGACCGGCGATATCGACGAGTCGATCCTGGACTTCGTGCAGTTCTTGTTGGAAAAGCTCGCGCATTTTGCTCCTTGGTTACCTCAAACACCTATGGGCGAGTTTCTCGCCCCAACGTTAACGCGCGGTGAGGTGGGGGTTAACTCTCCGCTAGAACCCTAGTTTAGCGCCTGAGGCTCTCAATCAGCCGTTGGCAACACCCTAGGCTTGCGGCATGGAATGGGTCTGGTCATCGGGCTGGGGCGTGGGACTGGGCGTTGCCATCGGCCTTGTTTTTGCCGCCCTGGTCTGGGCGGCTGTTGGCTGGAGCCGGCGGGGCGAAACCGTCTTGGAACAACCCGTTCCCCACGGCGTTGACACTGCTCTCGAGGTCATTGGCGCCACCGGAGTTGTTTTGGATGCAGACAACCGTGTCCTTCGGGCGGCTAAGTCCGCTCTCTCGCTGGGTCTTGTCACTGACCGCGATGTGGTGTACCAGCCCATTTTGGATCTCGTGCGGGAATCCCGCGAAGAAGGGGTCCCGCTCTCTGAGGAGTTTGAGCTTCCCGGTCAAACAAAGTCAGCACCACCTGTGCACCTGCTGGTGCGGGTGGCACCGCTGGGGCTCCGATTGATGCTGGTCGTCGCCGATGATCGATCCGAAATGTATCGACTGGATTCTGTGCGCCGCGACTTTGTTGCCAACATCTCTCACGAGCTCAAAACCCCTATTGGTGCGGTGTCCTTGCTCGCCGAAGCCCTGCAGTATTCAGCGGATGATCCCGACCAGGTGCGGGCGTTTGCGACAACGCTCGAAAAAGAGGGCCACCGTCTCGCCGAAATGACGAGTGACATCATCGAGCTAACAAAACTACAGTCCTTGGGCACGATTCAAGACCCCGAGGTGGTCTCCATTGATCGGGTTGTCGAGCAAGCGATCGCTACTAATTCTGTCCTCGCAAAGCAGTCGGGCATCACGGTGGCGATGTCAGAGAAAAGCGGTGGTTTGGTGATGGGCGATCCTGCCTCGCTGATGAGCGCGCTACATAACCTGGTGCGAAACGCCATTATGTATTCCCTCGCCAACTCTCGGGTGGGCGTGGGCATAAGCATCAAGGGCGGGGTGATTGAAGTTTCTGTCACCGACCAGGGTCAGGGAATTGCCGAAAGCGAGCTGGAGCGAATTTTCGAGCGCTTTTATCGCAGTGACCCGGCACGTTCCAGGGATACCGGAGGTACCGGCTTAGGCCTTGCCATCGTCAAGCACGTTGTCAATAACCACCAAGGGGAAGTGCGGGTGTGGTCGCAACTGGGGAAAGGCTCCACTTTTACTATCCGGTTGCGCCAGGCACCAGCGGGTTCTGAGTTAGGCGATGAGGGCAAAGTCCTGCCCGCGCCGGTGGGCAAAAGGGTAATCCCCAGGCCAGCAGAGTACTTGGCCACAGATGAAATTCCCGTTGTGAGAGTGGAGGAGTAGGGCATATGACCTCGATTCTGATCGTAGAAGACGAAAAGTCACTCAGTGAACCCCTGGCGTATTTGTTGAGGCGGGAAGGATACGACGTTGCGGTGGTGGATAACGGTCTCTCCGCCGTCGAAGCGTTTACCGAAGACCCACCGGATCTCATGTTGTTAGATTTGATGCTTCCCGGCCTTTCCGGGACAGAAGTCTGCCGGCAGGTGAGGCTCACCTCCGCCCTCCCCATCATTATGTTGAGTGCGAAAGACGCCGAGGTCGACATCGTCGTGGGATTAGAGCTGGGGGCAGATGACTATGTCACCAAGCCTTACTCTTCCCGCGAGCTTCTCGCCCGAATTAAGGCGGTGCTTCGCAGGCGAGCGCAAGAACCTGAGCCAGACGGTGGAGTTCTTGAATATCACGGAATCTCACTCGATACTGACCGCCACCAGCTTCTGGTTCGAGGCGAAGCGGTTGCTGTGCCGCTGAAGGAGTTCGAGCTCTTAGAGTTACTCATGGCCAATGCCGGCCGCGTTTTGACCCGTGGCCAAATCATTGACCGGGTATGGGGGTCTGACTATTTTGGCGATACGAAAACGCTGGATGTCCACATCAAGCGTTTGAGATCGAAAGTAGAGCTCTCGCCGTCGGACCCCACGCTGATTGTGACGGTGCGGGGCCTGGGCTATCGTTTCGAGGCTTAGGGAACGAGAAGTTCGTATTCCGCCATGGAGCCATCCAGAACCGGAACGAATACCAGCTCGCCGGGCACATCGGCGTATTGGAAATACACCGGGAACAGCGAGCCCGCTAAGACCTCGTCGCCTTCGATAATGATTCCTGCAGCAGGGTTGTCCCCGAACCTGGTCAGGGTCGGCAGCGATGAGATGTCAAGAAATGAGTCGACCCGCTCTGAGCCAGAGTCGTATTGAACCAGCAAGGAAACATCCGCCCCGCTGGTATTGACCACACTCATCACCAGGTTTGCTTCACCCTGATCGTTAGTAACCAAGAGGACGTTTCTGATGGCGATCTCACCCATGGTGGCTCCGACGCCGTCAGAGGGGTCGTAATCCTTTTGGGTCGCAATTTCAGCCGTGAACGTGCATCCCGTGACTCCCAATACCAACGCGGAGGCGAGAACCAAGGGGGCAAAAAAACCGCGTCGCACGGGATGTTCCTCCGGGGGCTGATCGATTAGGCGCCCTAGTCACGGTGTGACTGGGTCTTCAGCTTACTAGGGATTACCTTTCCCGCTCTCGCCTAAGCCGCCGTTGTGGGGGCTTTTTGGCCCGGAAAATAGGGGTAAGGGCTGTGGTAAAATGGAAAGTTGCGAAAGGACACAGCGAATGCTTTTTGAAGTTGGCGAGACAGTGGTTTACCCCCATCACGGGGCTGCGACCATCATTGAAGTGAAGAACCGCACCATCCGCGGTGAGAAAAAAATGTACCTCAAGCTCAGTGTGAAGCAGGGGGATCTCACGATCGAAGTCCCCGCCGAAAACGTTGACCTTGTGGGTGTCCGCGACGTCATCGGGCAAGAAGGTCTGGACAAAGTTTTCGAAGTTCTTCGCGCTCCCTTCACAGAAGAGCCCACTAACTGGTCCCGCCGCTACAAGGCAAACCTGGAGAAGCTCGCTTCTGGTGATGTCATCAAAGTGTCAGAGGTTGTGCGCGACCTATGGCGCCGTGACCAGGACCGCGGTTTGAGTGCTGGGGAAAAGCGCATGCTTGCCAAAGCCCGCCAGATTTTGATTTCGGAGCTTGCCTTGGCGAAAAAGACGAACGAGGAAAAAGCCTCGGACGCTCTCGACGAAGTCCTCGCCTCCTAAGGCTTAGTGGGCGAGAGCTTTGAGTACAGCACTCGTCATTGTTGCCGGTGGGAGCGGACAGCGCTTGGGTTCGTCTTTTCCTAAAGCTTTTGTTGGACTTGCCGGGAAACCGCTCTTGCAGCACGCCCTCGAACAAGCAGCGAGCTGGGCTATCCCGCATTCTGTAGTGGTTGTTGTGCCAGAAGGTTGGATCGAACCGGCACGAGTACTCACCAGCGGTCTTGTGCAGGACACAACCGTGGTGGTTGGTGGAGACACCAGGACAGCTTCTGTTCGCAATGGCCTTCGCGTTTTGCCCCCGGGAACCACTCGGGTGCTGATTCACGATGCTGCGAGACCGCTGGTGAGTTCGGACGTATTTGATCGGGTTCTAGGCTCTCTCGAGTTGGGTTCCGTTGCCGTCATCCCCGTACTTCCCGTGGTGGACACTTTGGTCACCAGGGACAGCGCAACGGGTGTTACGGGGGGTGGGGTCAATCGGGAAGAGTTAGCTGGAGTCCAAACTCCGCAAGGCTTCGATTCCTCCCTTTTGCTCGCCGCTTATGAGTCGGTGACCGGCGACTTCACCGATGATGCGGAAGTGATGCGCTCTGCCGGTCACCGCGTCGATTCGGTGGCAGGCGACAGCGCAGGGTTCAAAATCACCTACCCGCAGGATCTGGAGCGCGCGGAGGGCCTCCTTGGCCACAGCCACACCCCTCTGGTGGGGTTCGCAATGGATGTGCACGCTTTCGACGAGGAAAGCCCCCTCTATCTCGCCGGGCTGTTGTGGCCCGGGGAAAAAGGACTCTCGGGGCACAGCGATGGCGATGTCGTCATTCACGCCATTGTCGATGCCATTCTTCAAGCGGCATCGCTGGGGGATTTGGGTCATCACTTTGGTAGTGATCGCCCCGAATTTGCCGGAGCCAACAGCTCTGTTTTCGTGGAGCACACTGCCCGGCTTCTGGTGGAAGCTGGATTGGTTATTTCTTCGGTGGGAGTCCAGGTCGTGGGCAATTCACCCAAACTCGCCTCTCGTCGCCTCGAAGCTGAACAACACTTGACCACACTGGTGGGAGCACCCGTGTCGCTGTCTGCGACCACCACGGATGGGCTGGGATTCACCGGTCGCGGCGAAGGAATCGCCGCCCTGGCGAGCGTGGTACTGCGCAGAGCCGCCCATCGCTAGGCGGTCTGGCACTGCGTGGGGACCCTTCATCCTCGCTACCATGGGGCAGTGTCCGTGAAACTGTTTGACTCCAAGGCCCATGAACTCGTTGAGTTCCTGCCACTGATTCCTGGACACGTTTCGCTTTACGTGTGTGGGCCAACCGTTCAGTCCTCGCCCCATGTTGGACACCTGCGAAGCGCACTGGTCTACGACCTGTGGGCCAGGTGGTTTGAATATCGAGGGTTTCACGTCACGGTAGTGCGCAACGTCACCGATATTGACGACAAGATTTTGGAAGCATCGAGTGGTTCGGGGGAAGAGTGGTGGGCGCTTGCCGAACGCGTCGAGGCAGAGTTTCAGGACGCCGCTGATTCGTTGGGGATTTCACGGCCCACGAAGCAACCGCGGGCCACGGGCGACATCCCCAGCATGTTGGAACTCATTTCCACTTTGCTGGCCTCGGGGCACGCTTACTCCGCCAGCGACGGTTCAGGCGACGTTTATTTCGATGTCTCGAAGTGGAGCGACTACGGCGAATTGACCCACCAAAAGGTCGAAGATTTACGCAGCGGCACAGGCCACGGCTCGAGCGAAGCAGGTGCTAAACGCAATCCGGAGGACTTCGCGCTGTGGAAGGGACACAAAGCGAGTGAACCCTCCACAGCATCGTGGTCTGCCCCGTGGGGCGCTGGGCGCCCGGGTTGGCACTTGGAGTGCACCGCGATGGCGACCAGATATTTGGGAAGCAGCTTTGATATTCATGGCGGCGGTATGGATCTTCGTTTCCCCCACCACGAAAACGAACTGGCCCAAGCGCGCGCTGCCGGTCACGGGTATGCCCACCATTGGCTCCATAACGCCCTGGTCACCGTCACAGGCCAGAAGATGTCCAAATCCCTCGGTAATGGCGTTTTGGCATCCGAGATGCTCGTGCAAGCGCGACCGATCGTAATTCGATACGCCCTCGCGAGTGCGCATTATCGATCCGAGCTGGATCTTCACGAAGGTTTCCTTGCGGAAGCTGGCACAGCTTTTGGCCGCATCGAATCTTTTCTCGCCCGGGCTGAAACTCAGGGTGTCTCTGCGGTGGGCGGCACTGTCCCGGAGGCTTTTGCCCAGGCCATGGACGATGACCTTGGTATACCCGCTGCACTAGCTGTTCTTCACGACACGGTGAGAAAAGGAAATCACGCCGCTGACGAAAACGAGTCAGATGCTTTTGCAACAGCGGCAAAGCAGGTGCGAGCGATGCTCGCTGTTCTGGGGCTGGACCCCCTCGACTCGCACTGGGGCAACGATCAGGGCTCAGACGATGTGCTGGAAGCACTGGTAGAAAATGTTCTCGCATTGAGGGGGAGGGCAAAGTCAGAGAAGGATTTTGGCCTTTCTGACGCTCTGCGAGCGGCGCTCGACCAATCAGGGATCGACGTTCAAGACGAACCAACAAACAGCACCTGGAGTATTCGTGGCTAAAAAAGGACACCCCACCCCAAGAAAGCCCAAAAAGCCGGCAACGGTGGGAACGGGAGGGCACGGCCGGAAGGCCCTCGAAGGCAAAGGCCCCACGCCTAGAGCCGAGGATCGGGCGTGGCACCCGGCAGGGAAACGCAAGGCTGCCAAAGAGCGTCTCGACGTTGCCAGGGCCCGCAAGGGTGGCTCCGGTGCACCCAAGCGCACCGCGCGAGCGCTCGGTAAAGACGCGGAAATGGTCACCGGGCGCAATGCTGTGTTGGAAGCTCTTCGCGCCAGAATCCCAGCTCTTTCCCTGACCATTGCCACCCGCATCGAAATGGATGACCGAGTGCGAGAGTCTCTGACCCTTGCGAACCGGCATGGAGTCCCACTGCTTGAGGTACCACGGCCCGAGCTTGATCGCGTCACAGGACCGGACACGGTCCACCAGGGAATTGCTCTCACCATCCCGGCCTATGACTATCCCCACCCCATCGAGATGGCAGATGCTGCCCTCAAGGCCACCGCAGCGCCAATTATTGTCGCTCTCGATGGTGTCATGGACCCCAGAAACCTTGGCGCGATTGTTCGCTCTGTGGCAGCTTTCGGTGGGGCCGGTGTGATTGTTCCCCAGCGCCGATCCGCAGGTGTCAATGCCACGTCGTGGAAGACTTCCGCCGGTGCTATCGCCAGGACTCCTGTGGCAATGGCTGCCAATATGACGCAAACCCTGAAGGCTTTGAAAGACCGCGGGTTTTTTGTGGTGGGCCTCGATGGTGGAGCAGCTGATTTTGTGCCCAACGCCGACATTGCCGCAGCCCCGTTGGTGATTGTTGTGGGGAGCGAAGGAAAAGGATTATCTCGTCTAGTCACGGAGACCTGTGATCAGATTTTGGGTATTCCTATTTCTGCGAAGACAGAGTCATTGAACGCAGGAATCGCTGCGAGTGTGGTGCTCTATGAGGTAGCCAGGGCAAGGTTCCTGGGGCGCAAAGCCTAGATTCGATCCCGCCAGTTGACATCAACCGTGGGGTTGGGCAAGGTGAAGGCTTCGGTTGGGGGACCCGTCACCATGGCTTCATCCCTTCGGTGGGCGAGCACGTTTTCCATATAGGAGGCAACACTTTCCTTGAACCCAACGTCTCGGTCTTCTTCCCGTGACTTCATGCCGCGGTGCTCGAGCCACTGGTGGAATATTTCTGCCGGTTCGAGTTTTCCCCGGAACTCTTTGGGGATTGCCTTCATGACTTTGTCATAGACCTGGGAGAGCCATTCGTGGGCGATGACTTCTTCATCCACCTCTTCCTGGGGGTGGTGAAACGCTCGAAAAGCATCGAGGTCGTTCAGTAAGCGCCTGGCCTGGTTCTCCCCGGCGTCAATTCCTGTCAGACGAAGAAGGCGCCTGGTGTGGTGACCCGCATCCACCACTTTGGGCTGGATCGTGAGCTTGGAGCCCGATTCGTCGCTGGAAATGCTGAGGTTTTCAATATCGAAACCCAAGTCGTTGAGTCGCTGAACCCTCTGTGCGATCCGCCAGCGCTCGGACTGGTCAAAGCTTTCCCAGCCGGTCACTTCATTCCACAGGGCGCAATACGACAGCAGAATGGATTCTGAAATTTCCAGGGGGTCAATGTCTTCGTCAAGCCGGCCCCCTGCCTGCAGGTCGAGTAGCTCCCCAGCCACATTGACACGAGCAATTTCTAGGTCGTTTTCGCGTTGACCATCCGAGAGTGATCCAGGCATCAGTTCACCCGTCTCGGCATCCACCAGGTAAGCAGCAAAAGCGCCGGCGTCCCGGCGAAACAAAGTGTTGGACAGGGATACGTCTCCCCAGAAGAACCCGACGATGTGGAGGCGCACCAGGAGCGCCGCTAAAGCGTCAGCAAGCCTTCTGGCCGTATCGGGACGAAGAGTTTGGGAATAGAGGGCGCGATAAGGAAGGGAAAACCTCAGGTGCCTGGTCACGAGAGCTGCAGGGAGGGGTTCACCCTGTGAGTCAATTCGTCCTGAGATAATCGCCACCGGTTCCACACACGGAACATCGAGTCGGCCCAGTTTTCGCAGCATGTCATATTCTCGGACCGCGAGCGCCTGGGTCGTTTCTTTGATAGCGACGATGTGGGGGCCTAAGTGGACAAACCGAACCGTATGGCGCGAAATCCCCTTGGGGAGGGCCGCCACTGTTTCTTTCGGCCATTTCTCCAGCGGAAGATGCCAGGGAAGCTCCAAGAGCTCAGCGCTGCCCATGGATGCGGTGATGGAGAGCGAGGTGCCCATCACTTAATCCCTCACCATGCTGTTGGGGCTGCACTTATTCGTTGCAGCCCCAACAGCATGACGACTAAGAGCGTGCAGAGATTGCTTCTTGAGTGAGGCGAACGCCAGTGACGGTGTCGAATACGTGCATGTGATGCTCCACGGGAAGAAGCGCAATCTTGTCACCGGCAACAGGGTGGTTGCGTCCATCCACCCGGACAACCACTTCGATGGATTCGCCATTAATCTCGGTGTTCGCGTAAAGGTAACCATCTGCTCCGAGTTCTTCCACGAGATCGACGGTGGCCTGGATTCCTTTGCCTGTCGCCGATACCGTGAGGTCCTCGGGTCGGATTCCTACGGTGACCTTCGACCCAGTTGCGCCCGCGAGAGTCTTGCGGTCCACCTTTGCGGTGGCAGTGCCGAATTGGACGCCGCCTTCGACAACATCGGCGTCGAAGAGGTTCATGGCCGGTGAGCCAATGAAACCTGCAACAAACGCATTGGCGGGGGTCTCGTAGAGATCCCTCGGTGTTCCTACCTGCTGAAGAACACCATCTTTCAAGACGGCAATCCGGTCTCCCATGGTGAGGGCTTCTGTCTGGTCGTGTGTGACATAAACCGTTGTGACACCAAGCCGTCGCTGAAGTGAGGCAATTTGGGTTCTCGTCTGGACACGAAGCTTCGCGTCCAGGTTCGAGAGGGGCTCATCCATCAGGAATACCTGGGGTTCGCGAACGATGGCGCGTCCCATGGCGACCCGCTGGCGTTGCCCACCAGAGAGAGCTTTGGGCTTGCGATCGAGGTAAGGCTCGAGATCCAGCAGCTTGGCTGCGTCCTGAACGCGCGTGGCACGGTCCTCTTTGCTAACACCGGCGATCTTCAGCGCAAACCCCATGTTTTCGGCCACGGTCATGTGGGGGTAGAGGGCATAGTTCTGGAAGACCATCGCGATATCGCGGTCTTTCGGCGCGACATCGGTGACATCTCTGTCACCGATGAGGATGCGCCCATCATCGATTTCTTCGAGTCCTGCGAGCATTCGCAACGACGTGGACTTTCCGCAGCCAGAAGGCCCGACGAGAACAAGGAACTCGCCATCTTCGACCCTGAGGTCGAGCGCATCCACTGCGGGGGCGGTTGTTCCGGGATAGATACGACTTGCTTTGTCAAACGTCACAGACGCCATGATTTTCTCCTTCACCGGCAGGTACGTGCCGGACGATCCTTTGTGAATGGAACCCACCACGCCCACGTTGGCTTGGTGTTAGCACCAGTATGTCAGCACCTTCCGATCGGGCACCAGTTTTTCCCATTAGAGCCCTGGGCTAGTCCGGGATAAGATAATGGGTTGGCGCACGCTCCAAGCTTGTTCCGAGATTTCCTCTGTCACCATGGTGTGGCAACCACGGTCCCTTAGGAAGAAACAGTCATGAACGCTCCAGATAATCGCCCCACCAAGAACGAGAAACGTCAAGACGCTCGCGAGAAGGCACGCTCGATGCGCGAAGCGCAGAACAAGCGCTCCAAGCGCAACAAAGTTTGGCCCAGCTGGGCTGGGCTGTTGGCGTGCTGGGTGTCGTCACTGTGGTGACTGTTCTCATCGTGACGTCGCTGCGTCCTCCAGGGCCTGGACCAGCCAACATGCAAAGCGATGGCATCAAAATTGGTGCCGGGCTCACCGCGGTGCAAACACCCGCGCTCTTACCCGATGAGCTTCCTATCCCCTCTTTGCCCAACTCCGATGGCGTTCCCGCCATCAGCGTGTTCCTTGATTACACCTGCCCAGCGTGTGCGCAGTTCGAGGGTTACTACGGCCCAATTCTTCGCACGTGGCTGGAAAATGGCACCGCCACGGTGGAATACCACCCACTCTCTTTCCGTGATGCACAAACCGCAGGGACTCGCTTCGCTACCCGGGGAGCAAACGCTGCCGCGTGTGTGGCGGACAAAGCCCCCGATTCGTTCTTTGATTTCACCCAGTTGATGTTTGGCAACCAGCCTCAAGCTCCTGCTAGTTATGAACTCACCGATGCCCAGATGATTGAGCTGGCCGGGGCGAGCGGTGTGGAAAACATCGACGCAGTCGCCACGTGCATCGAGGAGGAAACCTTCTCCAATTGGGTTGGTCAAGCTACGGCCCGCGCGATGAGCACGGGCCCCGTTCCGGTCAAAGACAGCGAAGTCGCGCTCATTAAGGGGACGCCGACTGTTCTGGTCAATGGCAAAGAATTCCAGCCTGACGTTCACGGTGACCTTGCTAGCTTCGTCGCTTCTCTGGAGGAGAGCGAGTAACCCACTCGTTCGGTACTCTTAGAAGCCTGCTCCTGCAGGAAACGCCGGCTTGGCGCAATTGGTAGCGCATCCGACTTGTAATCGGAAGGTTACGGGTTCAAGTCCCGTAGCCGGCCCCATAAAAACTAGGGTTTTTTGCGCTCGATAACCGAAGCAATCGCTAGGACCAAAGAGATGGCCCAGCTGGCCCACAAGAGCCAGACTTGCCACGAAAGCGGTGTGCGCAGTGTTCTGCGAAATAAACCTATTCCGGTTGCCAGAGAACTCAGCAGAGCACTACTGAACAAGAACTGGCGCATACCCCCACTCTAAACGGCGCTCGGCGCCTCGTCTAGGGAGAGAGCCTATGCCGGGCTGATAATCTCACTCACGTGTCCCTCACGCCATCAACACCGCGCCCCGAGCTGGTGGTGGTGTCGAATCGGTTACCGGTTGCCTACCGCGAAGATTCGACCGGCGCCATAATCCCCGTCTTGTCTCCTGGTGGACTGGTCGCTGCTCTTGCCCCAGCGCTTGCCGGAAGCGGCGCTGCGTGGGTGGGCTGGGATGGGACATTCTCTGGAAGCGAAGAACCCGTCGAACTGGAAGGGTTTTCCCTTCAGCCGGTGTCTCTTACCCACGCTCACATCAGAGATCACTACGAAGGTTTGAGTAATTCAACCCTGTGGCCACTTTTTCACAACGTCGGGGTGGAGCCTGAATACTCAGAGGCGTGGTGGGCAGGCTATCGTGAGGTCAATCGACTTTTTGCTCAGCGAGTCTGCGATGTTGTAGCCGAAGGTGGGACTGTTTTCGTCCAGGACTATCAACTCATGCTGGTGCCAGAATTTGTCCGAAGCCTCCGACCTGACGTGGTCATCGGGTATTTCCATCACATCCCTTTTCCCGAAGCCACACACGTGGCGGGGTTTGAACACGCCGCAGAGCTTATGGAAGGCCTCGGGGCCTGCGATGTTGTGGGTTTCCAGCGCCAGAGTGATGTGGATCACTTTCGCGCCTGCCTGCAAGAGCTGAACCCTTTGGCCTTAAGGGCTTCAGTTCCGCACAGCGCTGCGTATCCCATTTCCATTGACAGCGCTGCGGTATCCGCCGCAGCTTCGCAGCCGGTGGTTCTTGCCAAAGCGGGAGAGTATGCAACCAGTTGGGGCAATCCGGAGTGGGTATTCTCGGGGTCGACCGCCTCGACT